>OLGD01000127.1_pt1 | contig 149755 bp, 135 predicted proteins | sample 1605311 | NCBI WGS metagenome assembly OLGD01 (sample SAMEA3888917, study PRJEB22519) | human gut metagenome | biome: human gut; feature: human-associated habitat; material: faeces | place: Denmark | collected 2010 | reverse complement strand
ATTGTAAATTCTATTTTACACCTTTTTAAAAGTTTAACAACTAAAAAACCCTAAAATACTTATGTTTTTTAGGACTTTAAAGGCAAAATAGCCTTTTAGGTTTTATTAAATGGTAGGGTTAGTAGGATTCGAACCTACGAATGACAGGGTCAGAACCTGTTGCCTTACCACTTGGCGATAACCCTTTTATCTATAAGTAATATTATATTACTTTTTTAGATAAATTGCAAATTTTTTATTTTAAATAATTTTAAACTATATTTTTTAAATTTTTTTAATCTACTATCTGTGAATAGCATGAAAACACACACCAACACCATCAGGTCCACAATGAGCACCAGCAGTAGGATTAACAATAACATATTCAATATTTAAATCATCACCAAATTTTTCTTTTAACATCTCACCTAAAATTTGTGCCATTTTAGGTGCATCTGTATGGCCAATAATTACACGATATTTTTTTATATCTTCTTGTAATTTTTCAACATATGATGCAAGTTTTTTCAAACTTCCCATTTTACCTTTTCCTTTAGAAATAGCACTCATAACACCTTCTGAGTCAATATAAATAATAGGATGAATGCCTAATATTGTACCCATCGTTGCCGCAAAATTACTAATACGTCCACTTCTTTTAAAAAACTTTAGATCATCTGCATAAAAATAAATAGCAAATTTATTCACTTCATTTTCGGCCCACTTTAAAATTTCGTCAATATTTTTACCCTCTTTGTATAATTGTCCTATTTCTTTTAATATATTTAAACTACAAATTGTAATGCCTTTTGTATCAATTGTATAGAATTTTCTTTGTGGATACTTTTCTTTTAATTCTTCTATGGCTATATTCATAGCGTTGAAAGTTCCACTTAATTTTGTGGAAAAATGAACATATAAAATATCATCACCATTTCTAAAGAAAGGTTCAAAATATTCAATATATTTAGTAGGACTAACCGCACAAGTTTTTGGTATCGTTCCCTTTCTCAACATTTCATAAAATTCTTTATAATTAAATTCTTCAAAATCCTCATATGGATAAATCACTTTATCATCAATAATATATGGCATGCTAATTAAATGATAACCATATTCTTTAGCAAGACTAGGTGTCATATCAGTATCTGTATCTGTAAATAGTATTAACATCTTTACTCCCTTCATTCATTTTTGCTATCAGCGTATTATCATATCATTTTATTGAAAGTTTGTCAATATACATACATAAGTTCAAGTCTTGACTAAAATGAAATTTAATGGTAAAATATTACGAAAAGAGGTAAATGATATGATTAAAATTATTGTAGACGCTTTCGGTGGTGATAAAAGTCCAATAGTAAATATTGAAGGAGCCATTCAAGCTCTTAATGCTCTATCTGACTTGACTATTATTTTAGTTGGAGATGAAACAATTTTAAAAAAAGAGCTTGATACACGCACCTATGATGCCAACAGATTATCAATATTAGATGCAAAAGATGTCATTACTTGCGATGATAAACCTACCGAAGCAATCAAACATAAAAAAGAAAGTTCTTTAGTAAAAGCGTTTGAATTACTAAAAAATGATGAAGAAATTGGTGCAATGGTTAGTATAGGTTCAACTGGAGCACTTCTTGCCGGAACAGTTTTAAAAATTGGTCGTATAAAAGGTGTTAAGCGCCCTGCTTTTTGTCCACTACTACCAACAATGAAAAAAGGATTTGTAGCCATTTGTGATAGTGGCGCAAATGTAGATTGCGATCCTATTCATTTACAACAGTTCGCTATTATGGGAAGTTTATATCTAGAAAAAGCTTATAATATTTCTGCTCCTAAAGCTGCTCTTTTAAATATAGGTACGGAAGAGGAAAAAGGTGACCAACTTCATAAAGAAGCCTATCAACTTTTAAATAATACAAACACTATTAACTTTGTTGGCAATATGGAAAGTCGCGATTTATTAAGTGGAAAATATGATTTAGTTATCTGCGATGGTTTTAGTGGTAATGTTTTATTAAAATCAACCGAAGGAGCATGTTTAGAACTTTTAAAACTTTTGAAACAAACTTTTAAAAAAAATGTAAAAACCAAAATGGGAGCTCTTCTTTTAAAAAAAGATATTATGGCAATTAAAGATTTTATGGATTATAATAATTATGGTGGTGCAGTAGTATTAGGTGCTAAAAAAACAATTGTTAAAGGACATGGTAGTAGCAATTCAACCGCTATTTATCAATGTATAAAGCAAGCATATATGATGGAAAAAAATAAACTTTGTGAAGCTATCGGTAATGCTATCTTTGAATTAACTAATCAAGATGATTAAAATAAAAATAGTCTATCAGCGGATAGACTATTTTTCATTATTACATAATTGACTAGATTCTTGTAACTTTCTTTCACTTATTTGATCAAGTTTTTCTTGCATTCTTTGTTTTAATAAAGAAGATAATTCGTTTTTAGGCATATCTTTGTATTCATCATAAGTAATGGGTTTTAAAATATGTGCCTCTGGCTCTATTCTTTTTAGTGATGATACAGAATATACTTTATAACTATCATATAAAACAATTGGCGTAATTTTACATTTGCTATGGTATGCTGGATGCAACACACCAGTATAGAATTCTTGCAAATGATTTCCATTATCTCCATATTTTCCTTCAATAAAGGCGATAAAACTTCTACCATTTTTTATTCTTTCAGCTACGTTTAGCATAATTTTTACTTGTGCTCTCATATCACTTTTATCAATAAATTCACCATTTAACATTTGAAACATTTCAATGTAATAATGATGAATGATTCTGCTTTTATCGGCAATAATAGTACAAGGATAATTCATTAGGGCTGTTAAAACACATACTCCATCATATCTGCCTTGATGATTAACAATATATAAGGTAGCTTCCTTTGATAAATATTCCTGTCCAAAAGTTTTTACATGAATATTGCCAGCTTTATTTATTTTTCTTACAATTTTCATACATAATTCATATCTTTCATCAAAAGTTAAAAGATTCTTTTTTATAATACGTTTCATTTTAAATAAATAATAAAGGGTGATTGGAAGTCTACTTATAATAGTATAGAAAAATCTAAACATATGTCTTTTTTTCATTGCTTTAATCCTAGTATCATTCGGATCGGTTAAATGATAAATTAGCATGATTGTACCCATGGCAATTAAAAATAAAATTATCCCAATAATACATTGTGAAATTTGAAAACTATGACTGATAAAATAATCATTTTCAAGAATACATTGTTTGATAATAACAATTGGGCTTACCGCAACAAAAGCCAAACTTGCGAATTTCATTTTAATTTCATATTTTTTAAATAATGACTTTATTAATTTTGAAAGAAGAAACACACCTATACAATAACTAATCAAATATACTCCTAAGATAATCAAATTATCTAAAATATGCGATACTTCCCATACACTTAACAATTTAATGAAAGCATTGTAATACCCTAATGCCAATAAAACGATTGCAAAATCCATTCCTGGAATCACTAAAGTTCCTGCTGTAATTAAACCTACAACCATTAACATAATATAATCAGATAGTGGCATATTGACACTTAATTCAACTTCTTCCCCTTTGGTGACCAAAAAAGTAAAACTAAGAATGCCTATACTAACTAATAAAATAAGTAACCAATTTGATGCCTTTTTAAAATATGGTAACAAATCTTTAACCATTTTAGGTAATGATCCTATAACAAAACCTAATATCATCAAAATAATTGCTAAAGGATATTTTTCATAAATAAAACTGATGATATTCGCACCTATTATATCACCAATAATATAACCTAAAATAAGAAAAAATAAAAATGTAAAACTTTGTTTAAAATTTTTAAAGATAGAACTAATTGCATCAATCATCTGATAATAAAGGCAAAGAATAATTGCAACTGTACTAGCAGATAGTCCAGGAATAGCAATACTAGCAAATCCAATTAGAATACCTCTAAATAAAATCGTAATTTTTTTCATAATATCTCTTCACTACATCTCTTTTTTATATTTTTATATATGCAATATGATAATTATATCAAAAAAAGCATAATTTGTCTAATCATTTATTTAAAAATGATAGTAAATTTTATATAAAAAATAAAAAAATTAGTAAAATCATCCCACTTTTTACTAATTTTTTTATTTTTATTCATAAATAACAATATCAGCTTGCTTTTCAATTCTATATTTATCAAAATATTGCCTTTCAAGAGGTATCCAGTTTTCTTTAAATTTTATCAATTGCGTCATTCCATCTCTATTTAAAATTCTTTCTTCTTGTTTAGTAGAAGGAGTTTTTAAATAAATAGATAAATCATAATATTTTCCTAATATCGGGTGCATTGAATAAGCACCCTCAATAATCAATATTTTTTTATAATCTAATCTGAATTCCTCTGTTTGTTGCATTTGTTTACAATCAAATTTATGATATAAGATATGCTCATTTATATGCTCTAGTACTTCACTTTGAAGTCTTTCATAATCAATATTACAGCACAATTGATTCAATCTTTCATCTGTTCTTAAATGAGATGGTAAGTAGAAATCATCAGTATGAATAATATTGGCATCCAATTTTTTAGCAATTTCATTAGCCAATGTCGTTTTCCCGCTTGCAGCCATCCCATCAATTGCAATGACAAGTTGATCTTGCTTTTTCATTAAGGCTTTAACTTTTTTTAGGATTTGTTTTAAACTTTTATTTGTATAATTGACAGATAACTTTTCTAAAATTTTTGTTTGAAATAGAACTTCTAAAAGAATAGGAATAACTATGAGTTGAATGATTATACCTGGCCAAGCTGTAACAAAGCCTCCCATTAAAAACATTCGCCAAGTAAATAAATGATGATCAAATAAACCACATAACACTCTTGCTATTCCCCATACTATTCTTCCAGCAAGCATTGATGAAATAAGAATAAAATATAGTATAACAAAATGTTTGATTTTACTTTTTTTCAATAATAATTCATACAATATTCCCGTTATCAACCCATAAGTTGCAAGTTCAAAAGCCATTGAAATTCCTGTAGGATAAAATGTTGGCATTTCAAAAATAAAGCCTCTTGTAAGTGGCGTAATAAATCCAATTATAAGTCCATACCAAGGTCCTAAAATAAAGCCACACAACATCACAGGTATATGCATAGGACATAACATATTACCAATTTCAGGAATTCTTCCTGTCACCAATGGTAATATCCAACCAAAAACTAGAAAAATAGCTGCTAAAGCCATTTTCTTTATAGTAAGAGAATTTTTATTCATTAGTAATATCAATCAATTCATATGCTCTATTACCATAACCGAGTTCACAAGCAGCCTCAATCGTATGAACGCCATTCCTTGATTCTATTCTTTCTATTAAATGTTTTTTGCCAGGATCAGTTGCTTGATATACTAAGTCTAAGCATGCTTGATCAATTGCAACTGGATCTGTTGAAATTAAAATACCAATATCTTCCATACATGGGTCTTCTGCAACCGCACAACAATCACAATCTACAGACATATTTTTCATAATATTCATATAAACGATTTTTCCATCAAAATAATCAACTATACTTTTTGCGGCATCAGCCATTGCTTCTAGAAAATGATCATGATTCGCTGTCCAAATTTCATCAGGATTGCCACATCCATGAATATATGCCTTCCCATATGAAGAAGCAATGCCAATAGATAATTGTTTTAACGCTCCACCATATCCTCCCATTGGATGTCCTTTAAAATGAGAAAGAACTAACATTGAGTCATATTTAGTTAAATTTTTACCAACATAATTTTTTTGAATAATTCTTCCTTTAGGAATATCTAAAACCAAATCTGGTCCTTGTGCATCTAATAAATCTACAGTAAAATAATCAGTCCATCCATGATTTTTTAGTGTTTGTAAATGTTTTTCAGTTGTGTTTCTAGCACCATCATATGCAGTATTGCATTCAATTACAGTACCCTTTAATTCGTTTACAATCGGTTTAAAGAAATCTGGTTTCAAAAAATTTTGATTACCAGGTTCACCAGAATGAAGTTTAATCGCAACATTTCCATTTAACCTAATTCCTAATTTATTATAAAGTTTTATTAACTCATTACCAGTTAATTTTTTTGAAAAATAAACAATTGGTTTCATCGCATTTCCTTTCTTATTTTTTTGATTTTATTATATTATAACAAAAAAATTGTTTTTTTCTACTAAAAAGATATAAAAATATTTATAAAAATTCTAATAAATTGACAATTGAAAGGTTTATTATTATAATTTAATTATTAATAAATGATACGAGGCAATATGAAAAATTATCAAAATCCCTTTAAAACTTTAACTAAACTTGAATGGATGATATGGATTATTTCTTTGATAATCATTTCAATCAGTTTTCTCCTTTTTACTAACAAAAATATCATTACATTATTTGCTTCTTTAATTGGTGTAACGGCTTTAATTTTTATTGCTAAAGGAGATCCTTTAGGACAGTTTTTAACAATTATTTTTGCTATCTTTTATTCGATTATTTCCTTTAAATATAAATACTATGGGGAAATGATTACATATGTAGGCATGACCGCCCCTATTGCTTTGCTTACAACAATATCATGGTTCAAAAATCCTTATGAAAAAGGCAAAAATGAAATAAAAGTTTCCACTATTCGTTTTACAACATTAATAATTATTCTATTTTTAACACTTATTGTCACAATCGGATTTTATTTTATCCTAAAATATTTTAATACTAGTCATCTTTTTATAAGTACCATTTCAATTGCAACTAGTTTTTTTGCCTCCACTCTTACTTTTCTTAGATCACCATACTATGGCATTGCCTATGGAATGAATGATGTAGTACTTATTATTTTGTGGATTTTAGCAACCATAGCTGATAATTCTAATTTTCCGATGATAATTTGCTTTATAGCCTTTTTGGTCAACGACTGCTATGGGTTTATAAATTGGCAAAAAATAAAGCATCGACAAACTATAACAACAAAGAAAGGAGAAACAATTGATGAAAGTCATTCTTATTAATGGTAGCCCTCATAAAGATGGCTGTACTTTTACCGCTTTAAATGAAGTAGCAAAATCACTAGAACAAAATGAAATAAAAACTGAAATTATCCATATAGGATTAGAAAACATTCGTGGTTGCATTGCTTGTCGCCATTGTTACAAAACAAATCAATGCGTGTTTCACGATTGTGTAAACGAGATAGCTAAAAAATTTGAAAAATGTGATGGACTTGTAATAGGTACACCAGTATACTATGCTTCTGTAAATGGTACCTTATTATCCTTTTTAGATAGGTTATTCTATTCAACCCATTTTGATAAAACTATGAAAGTAGGTGCATGCGTTGTGTCTGCTAGACGCGGAGGATGTAGTGCTACTTTTGATATTTTAAATAAATACTTTACCATTTCAAATATGCCCATTGTTTCTAGTCAGTATTGGAATCAAGTTCATGGTAATACACCAAATGAAGTATTAGCAGATGAGGAGGGACTTCAAACAATGAGAGTACTTGGCAATAATATGGCCTTTTTAATCAAAAGTATTGCCCTTGGTAAAGAACAGCTAGGATTACCAAAAAAAGAAAAACATATCTATACAAATTTTTATAAATCATAAATAAAACGTCTATTATAAAAGTGATCCACACCACTTTAAATAGACGTTTTTATTATTCAATTTCTAACTAATTGCTCTTATAATATTCATTGTAACTAATTTTTCATCATTTAAGACCAATTCTTCCATTTCAAAAGGAATTGGTGCAATTGAATCTAGTTTGATTAACTGATAATTTCTTCTCACCAATTCTTGATTATCAAAAAGAAGTTGTTTTATTTTCATATCTTTGATTTGTTCTATCTTTTGGTAAATATCATCTATACTACCATAATTTCGAATAATTTTTGTAGCAGTTTTAGGACCAACTCCTACAATTCCTTTGATGTTATCAGCAGAATCACCAACTAAAGATTTATAATCCGCATATAAATTAGGTTTTATGTTAAATTTATGAAAAATATATTCAGAATCACAAATAATACTATTTTTTCCACGATAACGAATAATTTTAACATTTTCATTCACTAATTGAAAGTAGTCACTATCAAATGAAGAAATATAAATTTGAATAGTATTCCCATATTGTTTTACATAACTAGAAATAACATCATCTGTTTCAAACTCTTCTACTTCTACATACTTAATATGCATGTAATCCAAGGCCTTATAAATATCATTCAATTGAGAAAATGGATTATCATCATCTAAAACTTTGGAATAATCTATGCGATTCGCTTTATATTCCGGTAAGACTTCATTTCTTTTATTGGGATGTTCGCCATCAAATAAAATGACACAGTGAGTAGGTTCAATCAATCTTATCAATTTATTTAAAGCTCCGATAAAACCTATTACGGCGTGGATTGACTTTCCATTTTCATTTCTTATTTTATTTGGCATTCCATAAAACATTTGAAACAATAGATTATGCCCATCTACTATTAATAATTTATTTTCCATTTTTAAAAACCCCCATAGTTGTTTAATGCATCAATATATCTTTTCCCACAAACAGTATCATCAGCAATATAATAGTGTGAAATGGAAAAAGTAGCAATTCCTTCCGCAATTTCATTGGCAAAAGCAATTTGATGCATAATTCTTTCTACATCTGCATATCCATTTTTAGCATATAATTCTAAATTTAAATAAAATTTTGCTTTTGAATTGTTTTTGCAAACTTCCCATATCATATAATTTAACATATTTATATGATTTTCTTTATTTATGCTATATTGAATAGCTGCATTGCCATATCCATCTTGGGGCATAAAAACATCTATTTCTCGAAAGTTTGTATTCTTTAGAAATTCTGTCCACATTTTTTTAGTTTGATTTTTAGTCATTATAAAATTTGATTTTAAAAAAGGGGAAATATAAAGAGGAGTATTAGGTGTAAAGCAATCAATATATTGAATGATTTCATTTATATAATAACTCCAGTTGTTTTCATATTCTGAGGTATTACTATACATTTCATTTGATAGATACCACCCATCCGGTTTATATTGATTCACCAATTCTTCCAAAACAAATACATCATTTTTTAAAAAAATATGCACACTATCATCATTATATCTATGTTCTTTATCATCCCACCAATATTCATCAAAAGATAAACCTAATATAATATTCATTGAGGTATTTTGAGCAGCACTAAAAACCATATCTAAAAAATTAGCATATTTAGTTTCAACAGATGCTGAAGTATCATAGTAACTGATTTCCATTTTACCTTTATTAAAATTTGCAACATTTTGAATAATTACAGTATCAATACCAAACTCTTTTAATTTCATAAAATGAATATTCATTTCTACTAATTTATATTGACAAAAATTCCATGGTTGCAAAAAATCAATTGTTGGCTTTTTTTCTAAATGGTTAAGATTAGTAACATATTTTTTTTGGCAACTCACACAATTCAGTAATAAGAAAAACATTAATAAAATGAATATAACTCTTTTTTTTTGCATCTTCATACTCCATTTTTAACTATTATGTTATTTTGAAAAATTATTGATAACTTTGATATATAAACTCAAACTGTGGTTTATCATATACATATCCAATACTTTGATATAAATGATTTGATATTGGATTATTCTTATCGACAAAAAGATATGCTATTTTATGATTAGTTACAATATAATTTGTAAGAAAAGAAACTATTTTTTTGGAAAATCCTTTTTTACGTTCTTTTTCTATCGTATATACAGCTGATATACTACACAAACAATCCGTTTCTCTCGTTTTTTTTGCAATAGAAACAATTCTTTTTTTATTTTTTATTATTACAAAATCACTTATATTTTCTTCTACCCTCTTTAGAGCTGCTTGATAAGAAACTTTATCATCAACGGTTTCTTTATAAAAAGCAACCATTATTTTAGCAATTTCTTCAGCATCCAAAACTTCTGCCCACTTGACTCCTTTCGTATCAAAATTATTGATTGTATCACACCTCATTATGTCCATTGATAAATGGATAGCGTGAAAACCACCATTTAATTTTTCATAAGATTGTAAAAAAGTTTCTCCTAAATTTTTATTAGTTAATATTTTATCAAAATAATACTTATTTTTATTCAATACGAGAATTAACTCATCTACTAATTTTAAATCACCAAATAATACTAATGGATAATTTTGACAATGAATAGCTAATAAGTAAGAGGCGTTATGATATATTTTTATCATATAATTGTTTCTATCAATTAATTGTATTTTTTTAGCATTCTCAACAAAGAATATGGTTTCAAGTTGATGACTAGAAATAATTTGATAATTATCTTTTATAAAATCACTACCACTATTATATATAATATTCATGTTTGCTCCTTTCAACTTACGAATACAATTGAAAATTTATTTCACTTTTTTTATCTGTAAAATATAAAAAATATAATGTATTATGCTACCAAATAAAGCAACAATAATATCAATCATAGTATCCCATTGAGGAAGTTTACCATCTTGCATACTTAAAACAACCTTTTGAAAATCAGTTTCATATAAATAATCAATGGTAAACTCAATTATTTCCCAGCCTGCCGCAAGTCCTAGCGTAAAAGTGAATTCCAAAATGGCAATTGCAAAAAAATTTATCCTATCTATATGAAATAATCTTAAAAAATATATAAAAAAACTACCACTTACAATGCCAAAAAAAGTATGACAAATCGTGTCCCAATAACTTATAAGATCGTAAAAGGCAAAAACACCACCTAAAAAAGCACCAATAAAAATCAAAATTGCAATTAAAACATTAACTATTATCGGAGCTTTGACTTCAAGTCGAGTATTGGCAATGGGAATCACACATGAAAATGCCCAACAACCAAAAACTTGAAAAATGGATAAGATTCTAAACTTATTTATTACTAAATCAACAATGTATACAATTATACCAATAATGAAAAGAATAATTGGGACATACCAATCACTATTTATTTGCAACTTTTTATTATTTTTCATTTACCCTCCATTCATCATAATTAAAATCGTTATTACATTATATCATAAAAAATAATTATTTCTCATATAAGTGCTAGTAATTTTTACTAATTCTATTTTTACTGGATTTACTAGATTAAAGCATTCTCAATTTTTCCACTCTTGTTTCTTTTTCTATTATCACTTTCATAGCATTATAACAAAAAACAATCATAAATATATGTATCTACTATCGTTTTATCTTTTCGTTCTCCTATACTTTTGCAATTTTTATCTTATATATATTCTTTACAAAACATCATCAAATATTTTATTTTATCAACTAATGTTAAAAACAATTTTCAATAATAATCTTAATACCCCATCTTTTCTTAATGACAACTCTAAGTAGTATCACTGATTCACCTCAATTTATAATCATTATTTTTTTTGATTTAAATTCTATAAAAATACCCCTAAGAATAAAAATGCCCTCTTTGTAGAGGACATTTCATTTACTTTACTGTCATTTGACGTCTAAAAAGTTATTTGATATTGTAAATAAATTTCATCTTTAATTGTCAATCAAGAGTTTTAGTTCTATTTTCCGTAGAAAAAGGCAAAAATATAGCCTTGATTGTAAATCTTATTTTACACCTTAAAAGGTCTAACAACTAAAAAACCCTAAATTACTTCCATTTTTTAGGGTTTAAAAGTCAAAATAGCCTTTTAGGCAAACACATATGTGCGATTGCCTATTTTGATACAATTTGCACACAGTTGTTTGAAAACGCATATACCTTGCAGGATTTTACACATACTTAGAAATTGCTATAAATTATATTTAGGCAATATTCTTGTAATCGTATGGGCTATTATTTAATCATTAGTTTTGGACAAAATATAATTGAATACTTTCTTCACATCCTCACTATCTAAAAATTGATACAACATATTCATTTCTACATCTTGATACTTACCATTGATATATTCATCTACGAATTTAGATAAACATGTTTTTGAAACAAATGGTACAATAGTTACAATTGAGTGTTTGCAGGCTTTACCTTCTAGAACAAATCTCATAAATAATTGATCACAATATTCTTTATCTAAAAATGGTAAAATTACTACTATATTTAATTCTTTATACTTTTCATCATCGTTTAATATTTTTTCAACTAATTCATGTAAGTCATTCTTAGACATAAAAGGAAGAGTAAATATGATATTCTTCATCTTGTTATTTTTCTTACCATTGAATATATTATCAAACACACTTGAAAACTTATCTTTAAAATCTCTTTCAAATGATACATTATTTTGTCCATTTAAAGAATCGAATTCAACATTTTTACTATTATTTTTTATTTTAACATCATTAAAATCAACACCTTCATCATTAAATTTATTAATTTCATCTTCTATTTCATCTAATTCGTCCTCAATTTTATCTAATGTATCTTCAGTATCTGTAGAATAATTTTTCTTTAAACCATTTAGCATATCTCTTTTCTCTTCTAATAACGAAAAATACTTTGATTTTCCCGTATCATCTAGTTCTTCTATAATATTATCTATTTGTTCATTTAAATCTTCTATCTTTTCATTAATATCATCAATAAGTTCAACTTTATCTTCAAATTCATCCTTTTCATCATCACTCGTAAATAATAGTTCATCTTTATTATTATAAACTAAAGCATCTTCGTAACTAATAGGTTCATAAACATCTTTCCCATTTATAATTGTTTTTTTTAAAATCATTTGTCATTTTCCTTTCTTAAAAAAGTTTGTTCTCCAATAGTTAATTTTGGAAGTAACTCATCCATATTTGCATTTAAACTTTCGTCTTTAATCGCTTTTAAAATCATCATTCTTTCAATCGGAGAAAATTGATAGAATACTTCTGATAGATTAATTTTTATCTTGCCATCAATTACACTTTGTACTATAAATAATCTATTACGACCCTTAAAGATATCGTGTTCATCAACGAATAATTCTTCATCTAAACACAATAATTCTTCAAAAGTTACACGGAACAATAGTGATAATTCTAACAATACGTCTATTGAAGGAATACCTGAACCATTTTCCCACTTACTAACTAGTTGTCTAGATACAAAGAGTTTTTCAGCAACATCTTTTTGTGTAAGATTTAATTCTTCACGACATTTAGTTATTTTGGATCCAACTTTAACAAAATCAATCATTGCATCAATCTCCTTACAATAATAATTATATCATATAAATTTTTATAAATCTCATTTTAAGTCTATATGCAACTATAAGTGGCATCATGATAAGATTCATATATTACTATACATTTCAATAAAAAAATACTAAATTTCACTTTAATACTTTTGTTAATTTAAAAATTATATTTTCTAAAATAAAATATCAAAACTTATCTTATTTATTTTGATATCTCAAAATAATCATAGCATAGATTTATGAATTTTTCACACCATTAGTGAACCTCGCTTTATTATTGTTAATTAAATAATTAAATGCAACAAATTAATAGATTAAAAATCAAATCGTTCCGTGGTTGTTTTGGACAAAAGGAAAAAACTTGCAAACGTGCTTAATTACACTCTTATAAGGCGAAAACGAAATTTACAGAAAGAGAAAAACACCCTATTTACAAAGAAAAAAGGTCTAATACTTTTGTATCAAACCTTTACTTTTCTAATGTGTGTGATGAACAAAATGTTTCATAGTGCATCTTTTTGTTCAGTGCAAGTTTTTTCACATTGGACAATAAGTCTTTTTTCACTTAGTTTTTCTTCTTTTAAACTAAATAGTTTCCAATCACTTCTAAGAATTGTTTTTACTTTTGGATTATCTATTTGTTCTTCAACTATTCTTCTTAGTTTATGAAAATTATCTGTTGCGTGTTTTATCCAATGAAATGGATCTACTGCTATTTTAGCGTTCCAACAATAATTTGAAAACACTACTCTATATGCTTCCCACATATCGATATTCACTATTTTTACCTCTAATCTTTCTTTTTGAGATATTTTTGATAGATATTCTTCTAAATAGTATTGATGCCTTGATGGAAGTATATCTATTATTTCTTTCTTTATTGGGTCTCCTATTATACAGGCGTATTTGTTTTCTTGATTAATATTTGCTGAGAATTCATCAACACATATTACTTCTGATAAGTTTTTTCTATCAAATGTAAAATAATTTATAAATGTATTTATTACCGTCATCGTATCTACATTTAATTGTTTTGCGATAGTAGTAAAGGAATGTTTGTATTGACATTGTTTAATTATTTCTAGTTTTAGATAATTAGATATCCTATTCCCTTTAGAAACTATTGAATTCTTTTCAAACATTGTTTTACCACAATCACAAATTAGACGTCGCTGTTTATATTTAAGCAGTACTGGATAATCATAATTAATAAAAGTTTTTACATTTCTTAAGTGGTAACTATGAGTTTTATGAACCATACATCCACAATTTTCACATATAGTCGGTTCAAATTCTCTTGAAACATAATAGACTAAATATTTAATTTCACTTATTATTTCAAATTTTTTCGCATCGATTATTAATTTTTCATCGATTAATTTTATATTTTGTGATATAATATCATTGTGCATAATACTCCTTTCTATAATGTACGGCAATACTATTATATCAAAGGACGCACAAAAAAAGCGATAATAGAATACCGATAATCGGTTTATCTATTACCGCTTTTATTTTTGTTTTTAAACCACAACGAATTCTATAGTTTTTTTCAAAACCACAATGAATTCTATCTAGTCAAAACTTTTATATACCTTATTTTTGAAAATCCTATGTCTTATTTAAACACTATTTAATCATGTTTCCAACAATTATAATACTCAATTATATCATCTTCAAAGTCAGAAAAATCAAACCAATCAAGGCTTTTTTCCACTTTTAAATCTTCAGTTTTTTTATTTCCTATTACTGTATAGTACTTTTTTTTGAAATCTCTAATGCAGAAATATTCAAAATATGCAAAACATCGTTTTTCTTCTGTTTCTATTTCCCTTTTTTCTTCATCAGTTAAAATAAGTAAAGGAAGCAGGTCTGTTTCTCTTATTTCATTTATGTTAGGTAATTCATCATAAATATGATTATATATTTGTACATATGAATAAAATTTATGTTCAAACCCTTCATAATCTGCTATCTTTTTGAGAACAATGTATTTTCCATATAAATTATATTCTTTAGCTTTTTCTGTATTAAACTGATATGCAATATAATCTCCTACTTCCCATGGATTAGTTTTAAATTCTTTAGGCTTTTTAGGTAGTTTTAATGGTCTATTATCTGATAATAACTTTTCTTTTAATTTTTCTAAAGTAATTTTCCATTTTTCTTTCTGCTGCTTTGTATCAAATATTTTAATACCACCATTATTTTTTATATATTTTAACGCAATATCTATTGCATCATCATCAGTAATACCATAAAACTTTTCTCTTTCAGCAAGTGCATACCAAAATAGTGATTCTTCATCTTCATCTAAATCTTTTAAATATTCTTCCTTTAGTTTTTTTATGGCTTCATGATATTCATTATTCTTTAAATATTCAGTAAATGAATCCTTAACATCTAATGTTAAATCATTTCCATATAAATTTGTACTCCAAAATCCCATATTAATATTCTCCATCAAAATTACTTGAAATTAAAGTTGTAACACGTCCAAATGAATCAGTAAATTTTTTTTATTTTTCAATGTATCACTTTTATATGTGGGTGCATTAATTTGAAGAAATAGTTTTAATAATTTAATGATGGGAAAAATTAAGTATTTTTCTAAATTACTAATATATTCTAAATCCTCTTCATAAGTATAAAAAATTTTATAATACATATTATAATATATTTTATTATAAAAATTTTCTAATTCATCAATCATACTATCATTCATTAGTTTGTACCAAAAATGTTCCATTTTACGCTACAAGATGTTTCACGATACAACTTCTAGTAGTAAGATAAATTACTCTAAAGTTATCCATCTTATTTTAATCACGTTTATTAATCTCCTTTTTAATTTGCTTACATTTTATGACGGCAAATATAGTTGCAATACTAAAAAACAAACACATAACTAAAAAGAAGCAAATTACTACCTTATCAAAAAGCTTATCAATCATTAAAAAATATATAAGCATAATTATAGTTATAAAGTTTAGGACAATACACCCAATTGCAAGCATAAGATAACGGCTATACCATTTTTCTACATATTTATTTTCATTTTTCATATTTCATAAATACCTTCTTAATATTATATGTTTTTATTGCAAAACACTCCCCTTTTCTAGGATAGTGTTTCTTCATTATTACATTTATTTCTAATATTGTATATAATCCCCACATATCCTAGAAACAACTTTTTATCTTTTCAACTATAACATACCATAATTTCGTAAAAAACGCAAGTGCTTTCAATATAAATTTATAAAATTTCGTGATAATATCTTTATGTTTAATAGTCAATAATTATAATAATATTCGCTTTTCTATTAAATAATTATTTTTATAGGTTCAAATCCCGTAAGAAGCAAAGATTCAAATCCCGTAAAACAATGGTTCAAATCCGTGGGTATTAGCACCTAGTTGTTACTACAAAATGTTTCATATTTGCGTAAAAAAAGAAGGCATTCTAACCAAAAATGGCTAAAATACCCTATAAAATTGAAAAAAGTAAGCTTTACATAGAAGACTTACCGATTTACTTTAATGGTACACCCTTAGGGACTCGAACCCTAGACCCACTGATTAAGAGTCAGTTGCTCTACCAACTGAGCTAAGGGTGCATCTAACTTACTAAAATAGTATACTATAATTTTGACTTTTTTGCAATTAAAACGCTAAAATTATCATTCATATAAAATCTATATAAAAAATACTAAGAATATAAATTAAGATATTCTTAGTATTTTAAGTTATGATACTATTTTTCAACTACATATGTAATGTTACGCCATGTATTATTGATAACGCTAAGGCTATATTCACAATACACATTTTCAACATTTGGATCATTACATACAATATAAAGTACATCATTAACATATTTATAACCAATAGCAACAATTAAATGACCAGCAGTTGTATAAGTTTTTTCACTTGAAATCATCGTACCTTTTACACTTAAGGCTACTGGTCCCACATGTGCTAAATGATAAATTAATTCATCAACAGAATACATCCTTGCAACATAAGAATTTAACCCATATCCACCCATTGTAACAGTATTATATACCCAATTCCCATAAATATTATTGCCATAGTCACGCACAATACTTGCAATATAACGATGTTCATATTCTGCATCAAAACTGCTAAAATGAAAACCATGGTACTTAAGCAACATTGTTGTTGAAGTTGCACTACAAATACTATTTCCTATGACAGGTACGGCACCTTGATACAATTTAGGAACATCATAAACAACTTCTTTAGGCAAATCTTTGGTGTCAACATAATAACTATAATCAGGAATGGATAAAGCAAAACTAACTAAAGATAATTTAGGACTAGCAACACTTAAGGATTTCCTATTTAGCGTTACGGAATATTTAATACCAGTAGCTTTTTTATTATTTAACACTATTACTTCATCAGTACTTAATTTAATCATTCCATTATTTTGATCATAAGATGCATTTTGAAGACCTAATCCCCAAGGACTATAGGTAATATATTCGCTCCATACATCATCAACTTTCACACTTATTTTTAATTCACAAGTAGCATCTGTTGATGAAATCGCTGACCAAGAACCTACTAAAGATGTAAAGCCTAAAGTATTTATTTCTTTTGAATAATATGTAGCAGTCACAGTATCATCGGCAAGAACTAACCTATCATTACTAATACTTAAATTCTCTTGTGTATTGATATCAAAATCTTTAGCATATTCAATAATCTGATGATTCTTAACATCTGGCTCATATTTTGCCAATTTTAAATCAAAAGTTTTTTCCATTTCCTTTTCTCCTAATTTTAAAATAACTGTCATAGATACTATAACTTCTTTATCTTGTAAAGTGACAATTCCCTCATTTGTTAAACAATCAGGATCACTAGATATATAAGTTGCTACAATCCCATAATTAAAATTTGTTTTCAAATCAAGATTGCCACTAACCATTTCCGGAAAAGATATTTTATCCATTTCCATTTGTAGTTTTTCATCATCTGTATATCCTAAAATTACTATATTATATGTAACTTCTTTTGAAAAATTATGAAAATAATAGGTTGCAATCAGTGATACTTTTTTATTACTAGCATATCTTTCAACTATTTTTCCTTCTGAGGTAAGCAAATAAGTATTTGTAGTTTTCCATTTGATATCTACTCCTTCAATTGCAATAGGAAGTGTTATATCTTGCATAATTTCACTTGGAATTACCACACTTTTAATGATATCATCAACATAGGCTTCAGCATCTAGCATTGGAATATCTTCTTCTTCAAAATAATCACATCTAGTACATTTTCTTTTTTTCTTACCATTTTGGGTATATGTTGCTTCTATAATTTCCCAATCTCCTAAATTATGTCCTAAAGCAGGTATTTCAACTTGTTGTTCAAGAATTGTATTACAAATCGAACATTTTGTACCATTACTTAAACCAGAATTAGTACATGTGGGACTAAATCCATACATAGTTTCCAATATATGTTGATGTTCATTTTTATGATTATCATTATTACAGCTTGTCACTAAAAATATCAGAAACGTTAAACCAATAAATAAAATTACCTTTTTCATATTCATACTCTTTTCCTCTTTTTTGTTATATTATATCATTATTTTTCATATAATACAACAAAAAGATTTATAAATCTGAATTGAATTATTTGACTAATAAGCTAAAATTTGATATAATATTAAATGCTTGATTATGGCTCTGTAGCCAAGCGGTAAGGCGTGGGTCTGCAACACCCTGATCACCGGTTCAAATCCGGTCGGAGCCTCCATCTTTATAAATCTAAGTCTTCAAAAAGAAGACTTTTTTTATTTATATATCGTTTTGCAATGTCTATATGACACACATATGTAGATTTAGATCACTAATAAAAAACATTTGACACTATTACTAGCATCAAATGTTTTTATTATCCCCAAATCATTTCAGCAAATTCAGGATAGTCAATAAAAGGATTACGATTTCCTTGAACCTCGTATGATCTTTCATTGCGCACTTTTTCAAATTCATCAACTGGATCACTATTATGCCATTGTAGTAAAAGTTGCATAGAAGAAATAACATTTGTAATTGGATAAGATGAATCAGTTTGCGCATATCTAATTAACATATACATATAAATTCTAGCAATATCACCCTTAACAGAATCAATTGGTTCATACAAATTACTATTATAGTATCCGCCAGAAACCCCATTTGTATATTGATTATTTTTTCCTCCTGATACTATTCCCATTATTAGATTTCCTCTTTTAGTGTTAACATTCATATCTTCAGGACGAATATGGTGAATGTCAGCACCAGCACCACTTGTTTTAAACCATCCTCTAGATTTTGGCCATACATGTTCACGATTCCAACTGCTACTTGCTTTGACAGAAACTTTACCATAAAATAAAATTATGTTTCCAGCAATTTCTGGATCTGCATCGGTATATGGCAGACCATTAGATGAAGTTAAAAAACTATAAGTTGTATTTTTAACATTTGTGGAAATAATACTACGTAACTTATTTTTAAGGGCAGTACCTGTTAAATCTTTAGCTGCTGCATAATATTCACTTAACTCAATATCTTCACCATCTGGATTATCACTTTTTTGCCAAGAAGCGACTAATGTAATATTAGAAATTACTGGAGTGTCAAAATCATATACAGCACCATCTAATAGCCAACAAACAAATACATATCCAGTTTTTCTAGGTTTAGTCGGCTCACTTGCACAATTGCCACTTGATACAAGTTGCGTTGTGACTTGAGTTCCACCATTACTATCAAAAACTACATTATATTTAGTACCAGAAATATCACCACTACCATCAATTGTAAAAGAGATTGCTTCACTTGCTTGCGAATTTAAAATCTTGCTACCACTTTTTGCCATTGCTTTAATTGTAAGCGAATATTCACCTTCACTTAAATCTTTTAACAAAATACCAAGAACAGCTTCTTCATTTGTTATATCAATTCTACTATGGTAAACATTATTTTTAAAAATTGTAATCTGATAACTGTTTGCTTCATCTACTAAATCAAAAAATAAAATAGAATTCCCACTATACTCGACAAAACGAATATTTTGTGGTGTTTCTAGTTGAATAATATTTGAAGTACCACCATCTTCAGTATTACCTGTTGTATCACAACCAACCAGTAAGCCACAACTTAAAATTGCTATTATAAATAAAAATACTTTTATTTTTTTCATTTTAATCACCTTTTACATTATAACAAAATTTTTCGTTTTTCGCAAGTTAATTTCTCTTTTTTTATCACTTCTTTAAAATCATTATAAATAGGTGCTTTAATATCAATTTTTTTACCTAAAATAGGATGAACAAAGGTAATTTGATAACAATGTAACATCATTCTCGTTTTTATTTTTGCACCATATAATTCATCCCCATATATTGGATGATGAATACTAGATAAATGTACTCTAATCTGGTGTGTACGTCCTGATTCAATTCTTATCTTAAGCAAAGAAAAATTTTGATTATGAGATATAACTTTACAAATTGTTTTGGCCCATTTTCCCCCATTTCTACTGACAATCATTTTACTATTATGATGACGATCTTTTGCAATTGGCGTTGAAATGACTCTATCTTTTACAACATTTCCCTCAACAATTGCAAGATAGTTTTTCAAAAGTTTGTTTTCTTCAAATAATTGTTCCATCGCACTTTGAGTAATTAAATCCTTAGCATAAATTAAACATCCTGTTGTGTCCATATCTAAACGATGACAATGTCTAATAGTACAATTCATCTGTTTTTTTTGATAATAAGCAGCAATCATATTGGCCATTGTACCATTTTTTTCTTTATTATCTGGATAAATAATATAACCTGATGGTTTATTCACAATTAGCAAATAGTCGTCTTCATATAAAATTTTAAGATTATAATCAAGTGGCAAATAATCTAAATGTTCAAAATTACTAATGTCAACCATTAAATAATCATTATATCTTAAAATTGAATGCTTTGATGCTAGTTCACCATTGAGATAACAACAATTATGAGTAAATAAGTAATTTATTTTATTTTTTGCAAGAGAAACACCTTGAAAAAATTTTTCTAATGTTTGATAATCTAAATTTTTTCGGATTTTCATTACAAAATAGCGTTCGTTTTTTAAATAATTATTCATTTTTATACCTTATCTAATATTATGTCTTATTTTTTCTTTTTCATAAAAAGATAAACCATAAATAGAAGGTCTATCTATTTATGGTTTTATGCTTGTTTTAGTTGATCTGCTGTCATAAAATTAACAACAACACTCTCTGTTTTATCTAAAGTTTCGTGAATGATATTGATAATATCAAGTGCAGCAGTAGCACTAGATTCATTCGCAATAACAATTACTTCAACACCACTAGCAGTGCTATGAACAAAAGCGTCTGAATAGCCTAAATTCATTACTTTAATCTCTAGTAATACTTCTTGTTCAGAAATTGTTGATAATTGCTCTTTTTCTAAGGTTGCGGCAGTTTTACTAACAATTGTCGCATTTTCGTCAGCAATAATATTATTGAGATCTGCAATTTTTTGACTTCTTTCATTTCTAATAGCCTCTCTCATACTAGCCAATACTTGATTTTTTGAATTTGTAACAATAATAGTCGGATCATCATCTTTTTCTGCAGTTGGACTCTTAAAATACCAAACAGCTAGCATTGTAATTAAGGTTAAGAAGATTAAAGCAAGTTGATTTTTTTTCATAAACTAATCCCCCTTTAGTCAATACACTATATGAAGGATAACCTTAATTTATGATTTTTTTTCTTTTTTTTTATTCAACATGATAAGCATCATCAGATTTTATTTTTTTAAATGTTATAGCAGGTTGCTCCACTTCAGGTTTATTATTATCATTACTATCATCTTTTCTTTCCTCATCTTTTGGATTCAATAAATTAGGATCCGTATTGATTCTAAAAGTTACAAAAATATAATAAATTAATTCAATAATTAACAAAATAAACATTAAAGTATCAAATTTAATAAAGAAACCTAAAATAAAGCCTAAAATTGAGGTTGTAATATACGTAATTGAACAAATTGCATAATATTCTTTAAATTTATTCATTACAAATTTACGTGATAATAACCACGTAATGAAAACCCAAACTAACGGAAAAACAATATTAATGATAACAACAAAAAAGGAATACATACTTTTTTGAATATTGGCATCTGCTTCTGCCATCAATTCTACATGATTTGTTAAAACATATTTTATATCTTTATTTTTCCCAAAATTAACAGCATCGCTTTCAGCATTTATTTTATCAATATCAATATTACCATACACATATTCACCATTATAAATGGCATATCGCATATCATCTTTAATTCTTCTTTGAGCTGAAAATTCTTTTCCATCAATTATAGTTTTAGCATCTTTGGTTGTTTCTGTTGTCCAAAGACTAGTATCATAATTACCATATTGATTTAAAATAGGCCCATTTTCATCCATTACCTCTGAGACATCAGTCGGTAAATAGTATTTATATGCTCCATTGTTATCCATTTCATATGAACCATATCTAGTATTAGCATTATCTACCCATTTTCCACTACTATCTTTTTCTTGACCTAAATCATACAAATAATAAAATGATTTTTTAGTAAATATATAAAGAAGATAAGTCGTTTTGTCTTCGCGAGTTTGTGTCATATACCCTTTTAAATCAAACAAATCTTTATCAACTGATTTTGCAGGATCATCACCAAATAAATCACAACTTTCATCAAAAACGATATTTAATTTTAGTTGATTATTTTTACTATCCTCAAATAAAATTTCAAAAACACCTTTAAAATTGTCTGCTTTTCCATCTTCTCCTACTTCTTCTACATCTAAATAATATCCACCACTATTTGACTTAGCAATTCGATATTTTGGTAGTTGAATCTCATTTACCACCTTATAATCATTTTCTTCAAAATTAACACTACCAATCATATCTTTCATAAAACGTTTAGTGGATAAATTTATTGAAAATAATAATAGAAATGCTGACAATATAAAAACGAATACCGAATATATAACTTTCATACTATGATGACGATACATTTTTCGAGGTAAAATAATCGATAATAAAAACTCTTTTACTTTTTTCATGATAATGTTCCTTTCAGTTTTCCTATTTCAACATATTTAATTCTTATCAATTATTAAACATGTTAATTCATTGATCAATTCAACATCACATTCTTTAGGAATCCCCTCAAAAATTACTACTTTACCATACTCATAATACGTGTTAAATAATCTTTGATTAAATGGATTATTACTAATTAGTGAATTGGTTAATTCATTTTTTCGAATCAAAATGGCATCTGCTAACTTCAAACAAATATTATATTCAAGACTCATAAAAATACTAGAATCTATAATTATGATATAACCTAGTTCTTTTATCTTAATCATAGCATGATAAATGCTTTCTACTGATTCATTAAAAATTTTAGCTGTATGCAAAATTATTTTAGTTTCAGGATATTTTATAATTATTTTTTTTAATTGTTCATATATTTTTCTTCTTGCAAGAGATTTAGTCAAAATAGTAAAAATAGGTCTCTCAAAATCTTTTTTTAAACTCGTATCAAACATATTTATCATAGCATTTTCAAAAATTTGATAATTAGCAATACTATAATAATCCGGTAAAATAGGATTTATGATTTGACCAATTGTTTTCATCGTATCTGCTTTAATCATTATTTTTGATTTATTTTCAAAAACAGAATCACATTCTAATTTTTGAAGATTTTGTTGATGACAATATTCTTTATAGTGATGTAAATTGAATTCTGTTGGTAAAACATCATTTAAATATAAAGAAAGTTTTTCTAAATCTGTTTCTAACGATAAATTTTTAGGAAAATTTACCAATATAAAATATTCTTTTTTTAAAATAAAACGCAAATCGACTTCTTCTTTTTTCTTTATTTCACGATTAATGACTATCCCAACTGTATTTTTATCAATTTGATAAAATTTACAAATACTATCAGGTATTACTTTTTTAATGGCCATGAAATATTTTTTTGAAAATTCTATTATAGGCTGATGATCTTCTAAATCTTTTGCAAATATAAAAGCATACTTTTCTTTAAAATGATGGTGATTGATTAACGCAAATAAATATACATCTACCTGATTATCTAAATCACTACATAAATTTTTTGCTAAATAATAAATTTCTATTTTATCATCTACAATTTTCTTAAACATTGAAAGGTGTTTTTTCAATTGTGAATATTCTTTATCTTGAACTGAAATAAGATTTTTTGAATATTGATAATCATCTTGAAATTGTTTATTCATAAAATATTTATTTCTATTAATATTTTTTACAATATAATATAAATTTTCATTTTCTATAATTTTCCATAATACATCGTCACTATAAAATTTATCTTGTTCTTCCAAAAGTTTATGAATAAATGTGGACCATTTTTTATTAGAAATATGTAAATCCATTTCTTCTTTATTACTATAATTCAGAGCACAAGCAATGAAATCATTGTCAGTAAATATAGGCATTACTTCTATTGATAAAAATTTTTGTTCTCTAATATCTTTTAAATAATACGGATCTTTTATCTCATATTGAAAATCACTATAAGAAAACTTTTTTTTATTTTGATCTTCAATCAACAATTCAACAATAGTTCCTTCTAAATTATGCATTGAATAAGTTTTTTCAAAAGTATATGGATTTTTAATATGATAAATAGTTACATCATCATCTTCTTTAAATAGTCGATTACAACCTAAAGTTTGAGAGGGAAAAAGAACTATTGTCATTTGATAACATCCATTTTCATGTAGTGTTTGATCATTGTTAGCCAAAAATTCTAAAATAATGTTACGATACATTCTTTCCTCCTAATACTCTAAATGAATAGTAACAGGTCCATCACAAATCATATCCAGTTTCATATCAGCACCAAAGATACCAGAAACAAGGGGAATACCTAGTGAGTTTATTTTTTGATTAAATTTTTCATATAATTCAGATGCTATTTTAGGATTCATAGCTTGTATAAAAGATGGTCTATTCCCCTCTTTGGAATTAGCATACAGTGTAAATTGTGAAATAGATAAAATACTACCTCCAACATCTTGAATGGATAAATTCATTTTACCATTAGAATCTTCAAAAATTCTCAATTTTGCTATCTTTAGGGCCATTTGTTCTATTTCTTTTTCACTATCCGTATGAGTAAATCCAACAAGTATCATCATACCATGATGAATTGAAGAAACAATTTCTTTATTAACAATACAATCGGCTTTTAAAACTCTTTGAATAATTACTCTCATTATTTAAAAATCCTTTCAATATCATAAATTTCAGACATTTTATTAAGGTTAAGAATCGTATTATTTAAATCGATTAAATTAGCCACTTGTAATTTAAATTTTACAATACATTCACCATTTCTATTTTTATTAAGTGTAACAGATCCAATAGTAACATTACAAGTATTTAATATATTGATAATATCAGCTAATAAATTTTTACGATCAAATGCGGAAACTTTAAGGGTTGTATCAAAAACCTTGCCATGTGACTCTTTATCCCAATAAATATTAATAAATCTTTCACTACCGTTTTTATCAATATTAGGACAACTTAATCGATGCACAATGATACCATTACCTTTAGAAATATATCCAGCAATTTCATCACCATAAACGGGCTGACAACAATTACCTAGTTTAATTTTTGCTCGATCTAATCCCTCGACAATAATTCCATACCCATTGTGCGCAACTTGTTTTCTAGTATTTGAACTACTTTCACTATATTGTTTTAATGCGGTCTCATTGTCTAATTTAGTATCCGTTAAACCTAAAATACGATTCATTGCCGCAAGTGCTGACAATTCTCCTTTACCAATGCACCACAGTAAATCTTCTGGTGTTTTAAAATTATATTTGGAAAAGAAAGTGCTAATTGTTTTTTCATCCAAATTTGTTGGATTATAGCCAAGACTTTTGGCAACAGTATTAAACTCCTCACTACCTCTTGCAACAATTTCATCCCGTTGTTTTTTGTTAATAAATCCTTTTATTTTAGTTCTAGCATGCGAGGTTTTAGCCAGTTTTATCCAAGCATTCGTAGGTCCTGCACATGTATTACTTGTTTTAATTTCTATAACATCTCCTGTTTTTAGTTTGTAACTAAGAGGAACAATTTTACCATTTACAATAGCTCCTATTGTTTTATTACCAATATCTGAATGGATTCGGTATGCAAAATCAAGTGGCATAGAACCTGCAGGGAAATCATAAACATCTCCTCTTGGACTAAAAACATAAACATTAGCACTAAAAATATCTTCAATAATACTATCTAATGGATCTTCATGATCAGAATTTTCAACATAAGTAGTTAAATCTTTATACCATTTTAACTTATTAGTAATTTCTAATTGTTCTTTTTCAGGTGAATAACCTGCATTTTCTTTATATGCCCAGTGTGCAGCGATACCAATTTCAGCAACTTTATCCATTTCATAGGTTCTAATTTGAATTTCATAAATTTTACCGGCTCTACCAACAACGGTCGTATGCAAGGATTGATACATATTCGGTTTTGGTACCGCAATGTAATCCTTAAAGCGCATGGGTAGTGGTGTCCAAATGCTATGAATAATACCTAAAACTCTATAGCATTCTTCTACTGTATTAACGATAATTCTTAATGCGAGTAAATCGTAAATATCTTCTAATTTTTTATTTTTATTGATAATTTTTTTGTAAATACTATAAATATTTTTAATACGACCCTTTATATCATAATTTGTTATGAAATGTTTTTTTAAAAGTTCATCTATTTGCGAACTCATTATCTCAATATCTTCTTCACGTTCAGCCTTTCGACTAGTTATTTCACTTGCGATTTTATGATATTCTTCAGGTTCAATTGCTTTAAAACTCAAATCTTCCAGTTCTGCCTTAATTCTATACATACCAAGTCGGTGAGCAAGAGGTGCATATAAATCTAACGTTTCTCGTGAAATTCTTTTTCGTTTTGATTCCTCATGAAATTGAATCGTTCTCATATTGTGCAATCTATCAGCAATTTTTACTAAAACGACTCGAATATCTTTCGCCATAGCCAACAATAATTTTTCATGATTATGAGCCAATGCTTTTTCCTTAGTCATATATTTTAATTTACTAATTTTAGTCACGCCATCAACAATTTCAGCCACATCTTTGTTAAATTCTAAAGCCATCTCCTCTTTAGTCATATCTGTGTCTTCTAACACATCATGTAAAAGACCTGCTGCAATTGTGCTAGGTCCAGCATGTAGATTCGTCAAAATATATGCAACTTCAAGAGGATGTTGAACATATGGTTCTCCCGATTTACGCATTTGACCATCATGTTTTTCTTTTGCTATCAAAAATGCTTTTTCAATCAAGTGAATATTTTTTTCTTCGTGTAAATAAGTTTTAGCTAAATCTAAAATATCATTAATCGTAATAGAACCTTCTTGATTCATAACATACCTCCTTTCATTTTAAAATGAATTGTTATGAATTAACAATTAAAATTCATAATCAATCATTGAAAAAATATTATAATCTTTTAGTATTTCGCGCCCCTTAAGACCAGTAAGTTCAATCAAAAAAGCACATCCAACTACTTCACCACCTAGTTGTTCAACAAGTGAAATAGCAGCCTGAACTGTGCCACCTGTTGCTAGCAAATCATCAATTATTAAAACTTTATCTCCTTGTTTGATGGCATCAGCATGCATACATAAAGTATTTTTACCATATTCTAGACTATATTCAGCTCGAATTTCTTCACGTGGTAACTTACCAGGTTTTCTAATAGGAACAAAACCTATTCCTAAATTAGTCGCAACTGGACAACCAAAAATAAAACCTCTTGATTCTGGACCAACAATAACAGTTGCTCCAACTTTTTTAGCATAATTTGTTAATTCTTCACATGCTTTTTTAAACACATCACCATTTTGCATTAAAGGAGTAATATCTTTAAAAGAAATACCTTTAACAGGAAAATCTTCAATAATTGCAATATAATCTTTATAATTCATCATCTACACCTCTACTATTCTATTAGTAACTATCAAATTGTTACAATATATTATACCAAAAAATTGTTTATTTATAAAGAAATTTGTTGATAATTTTATTGATAATGCTAATTATTTTTTTAAATAATTTATGCAACATAATCATATGATAGTTTGAATGGAGAAAATGTTATGAATAAAAAACAAAATAATACCTTTTTTATCAATACTTTAATTATAATCATTACTAACTTTGTAGTGAAAATGTTAGGTCTGATCAATAAAATTGCTATAACCAGAATGCTGGGTACAAACGGAATGAGTTTATATGTTTTATCTTTTCCTACCATTATGCTTTTTATAAGTATAGCAGGATTTAGTCTTAATATTACAATTAGTAAACTTGTTTCAGAAGCTATTGTAAGTAGGAAATATTCACCAAAAAAATTAGTTAAAAAATCATGTTTATATTCGGTTTTATTATCCTTTATTATGCTTATTCTATATCTTATTTTTTTAAAACCTCTAACTATTCATTTTTTAAAAAATGAAGATCTTTTCTATCCTTTATTAGCGGGTGCACCTTTGATTATGCTTGTAGGTATCAGCGATGGATTAAAAGGTTACTTTACAGGAATTAAAAAAATGCATATTTCTTCTTTAGGTAATTTGATTGAACAAATTGGCCGAATTGGTTTTAGTCTTATCTTTCTTTATATTATGTTACCATATGGAATTATTACCGCAACTTTTTTTTGCCTTCTAGCTCTTAGTTTTGGTGAAATTTGTGCTATTATTTATAGTTTGATTAAGATTAAAAAATATCCCATTGAATCATATGATAACACTAGTGGGGAAGGAAAAGCAATCATTGCTATGGCAGTTCCCACTACTACATCACGTTTAATCGGAAACTTTACCTATTTTCTAGAACCTATTCTTTACACAACTATTTTAAGTTACTTAGGTTATAAAGTAACTGATATTCAAACAACATATACTATTCTAGATGCTTATACCATACCTCTTCTAACCTTTATTTCTTTTCTACCTTTTGCCTTATCAACTGCCATGGTTCCAAGTGTTTCAGAAGCCAGTGCCCTAAATAAAACTAATTCCCTTCATTATTACATAAGAAAAAGTCTAACTTTTTGTTTAATACCTAGTATTATCTTATCTATCAATTTATTTTTATTTGCAAATGAATATATGAACTTAATCTATGGTACTACTGAGGGCACTACTTACATTAAGTATTTGACCTTTATGTTTATTTGCTATTATTTGCACATTCCAATTGTTGCTATTTTACAAGCAAGTGGTTATGCCAAAAAAGTTTTTATAACTTCAACTATAATTCACATAACCAGATTACTCCTTTTAGTTGTTCTATCTTTTATACCATGTATTGGTCTAAATTCCGTATTAATTGCTACAACAGCAACCATGATATTAGGTTTTATCGTAAATCTAATTCAATTAATAAAAATTACTAAATTTAGATTTCAACTTTCTTCAATGATTTCTCTAATCCTTATTTCAATCATTGGATTTAGTGTTGCGATTCTTTTGAAAAAATGGGATGTACATTATTTATTTATCTTAGGTATTACAAGTATTATTATTTTAAGCTTAGCAATTTGGCAAAAACTCATATGGATAGAAAGTTTTAAACAAAATTTTCTTAAAAGAAAAAAATTAAGAGAAAACTCTTAATTTTTTTAATTATTTTAAAATTTGAAATTTGCCAATAATAGGTAATGGTTTTTCGCTCTTATTAGCAGCATTTACAATTCCAATTATCATCAGTACAAAACATAAAATACCAAATAAGGAAGCAATAACAACTCCCAAAAAACTAATAACTGGTATAAAGACAAAAATAGCTGATAAAATACCTACGGCAATTGAGCCAATAATATCAAATATGAATAAAACTATACCTTGATTTACATGAAATCTAACGACTTTATCATTTTTCTCTACCAATAAAGGGATTAACCATAAAATACCTATATAACTTAAAATTGAAAAAAGAATCGTATTAGATTAATCATTTTGATTGGAATTTCCTGTATTATCCACCTTTTTTTCTTCAATTACCTCTGATTCTACATCTACAATGTTATCTTTTTCTTCCATTTTAACACCTCTTTACTTATAATTTTTCTTTTATTTTGTTTTCTATAGTTCTAGCAATACTTGCAAAACCATAATCATTTGGATGAACACCATCAACAGTCTTTTCATTAAAATCATCACCAAGTAGTGTCCTTCCATCTATATAATAGATATTTTTGTCAAAAATAGAACATGTCTTTACAAATTCTTCTTGATACCTACGAATCATACATTCCTCTTCTGCATCTTTTGAAAAATGCGTTTCCGAACTGAAAATAATCTTACTTATTATAAAGATTGGAACAGTTGGATACTTTTTTCTTAGTTCTGCAACAAATGGTTTTAATGTACTTTTTAATCTTGTAAACTCTACATTTGCCTCATAATCTAAAATAAACATTTTAACATTTTCAATTGTGGATAAAATTTGAGCAACCTCAATATGTCCCTTTCCATTTCCAGAAAAACCAAAATTCAAACATTCATATCCTAAATGCCTAGAAATAATTTGTGTATAACTCATTCCTGGTCTACTAGCACAGCCACCTTGTGTAATTGAGGTTCCATAAAAGACAATTTTACCCTCATTAGGAAATAAATTTTCAACTTTTTTCACTTCCGCATCCTCATTAACACCAACTAAAATTTCTTCAACTGATGCATAAAGGGGAAAGTTTAAAACAAAAAGTTGATTGAGTGCTTCATTCCTATCAAAAAAAGTAAATTCATAATGATTATAATTAAAATTAAAATTAGCAGTCCGATAAAATTTAAGACTATCAAAATTTTCTCCCATATAAAGATCAAAACCTGCTTGTCCAGTATAAGCCATATGTCCCATATTGAACATATAAGAAAGTTTTACTCTAATTTTAAGGGATTGGATTGAACCCCAAAAGGCTAGCATTCCACCAGATGAATTATTAGCAAGAACACCAACAGAACCATCTAATTTTTCCATTCTTTTATCACTATCTTGTGGAAATCGATGATATCTTCGATCTTTTTGAAACCAATTAAAACCATATACTGAGATATCTGATACATTCAAGGGATTTATCCATCTATACGAAATGTCGTTAGACAGATGAGAAGAAAAATTTTTATCAATTTTTTTAATATCAATTTTTGAAGACATTTTCTACTTTTCCTTTTGAATTATTATATCATTTTTCGTTTTTATTTTCAACCTTTTGATTTTTAAATTTTACAATTTTTAAACTATTATTAGAAAGAGTTGCACCATAAACCTCTTTTTTACTCTTTATTCCTTGTTTTTTTAATTCATTTTTTAACCATTTTTTATTTTTACCAGTCAACTTTAAAGCCTCAGCATCTATTTGACCACTCACAATAAGTGGTAAAGGAAAAGTATTATCTTGATTTTCTTCATAAGTAAAAACACTTAAATTACCATTGGTTTCTAAAATTGCATACTCCACTTCTTCAATGGATCTTATATCTTTAGATCTTAATTGCGTATATAAATCATTCATATTATATTTTTCTTCATTCATAGCTTTTAACTGTATCACACCCTTATAAATAATCATCTTCTCTTTTCCATCAATTTTATCTCTTATTTTAGGAAATCTTAAATCAATAAAAGCCACTAATTTTTGTAAACAAACAATTGTAATTAAAGGTGCAATAAAATACCAAATGCTTTCATCATAATTTTCAATTCCAATAATCATGATATCGGCAATTGATAATACAATTAAAAAATCAAAAACACTTAATTGACCTATTTCTCTTTTTCCCATAATTTTCATAGATATAGTAAGTAAAACATATCCTAAAATTGTTCTAAATAAAATAATAAATAAATTATGCATTTTCTTCTTTTTTTCCTTTCCATTGCATATACTTTATTGGTGATTCATTATGCAATATCTTTTAAAAAAATCAATTGTTTTTTTAATTACATTATTTATTTTGTTCATAACTTCTCTAATTTATACTTTTTTAATCTATAAAGAAAAAATTGATATATCCACAGCTGGTATTTATCGAACTTCCTTTATTATCGGTGCTATTATTTTCTTTATTTATGGTCTGCTAACAGGAATAACCGAAAAAAAGAAAGGTTTTCTTTCAAGTTTTATTTCTACCTTCATCATTATTGCTATCATAATAATTGTTAAATTATTATCAAAACAATCATTTCAACCTACTAATCTTATCAAATATGGTGTATATTTATTAACATCAGTAGTAGGAGGAATTTTAGGAGTAAACCTTACTTCAAAAAGTAAGAAAAATGTAGTATAAATCATATATGATTTATACTACATTTTTACTTTATAATCGTATATTGCAAATTAAAATTCGCCGATTCTGTTGCTATTTTTAAATAATATACCCCATTAACTATACCTGTATAACTATCTTCTTCATTGATTTTAAATTCTTTAATAATTTCATCATTATAAATTAAAACCAGTTTAATATTTCCTGCTGTAATTTTTAGATTGGTATGAATAGTTAAATTACCTGATGATACATTAATTTTGTCTAACACTTCAACTCCCGACATTTTTTTAACTTTTAAAGTCGCTTGATTGTTTATTTTAGAAGTTACACTTCCAAACTTAGTAACATTTGATTGTTTAAAAAAATCTTCATCTGTAAGCGTATTTAAATTATAATTATCAGTACCATTTGTATCTTCTATTTGAGCTGCACATGATGTCAGTGTCAAAACTATTGGCAAAATAAAGCATACTAACCATAATTTTTTAATCATTTCATTTCTCCTTTATAAACAAATTTATTCAAAATACTATCATAATAATACCCTTTTTTATTGAGAATATCATTTATTTGTGCCTTATTTAAATTTAAATCCTCGCATAGTGTATCTAAATTTAAATAATGATCGCGTAGTTTAGTATTAATATAACTTAATAAAATAATAGGATCTTTTATCATGATTCACCATTACTATAGTTCCTCTTTTTTTAGGTTAAAATATTCCTTTGGCATCATACAAACTGGACAAGTGAACTCATTGGGCAATTCTTCACCATAATAAACATAACCACAGACCGAACATACCCAAGCTGTTTTTCCTCGTTCAGTTTGAACTTTTAATAATTCTTCCTTATGCTCTTGATAATAACTATATGTCATTGCTTCCTCTTCTTTAAATTTATCAGCATCAATGACTTTACCAATAAATAAAGTATGCGTTTCATTTTCAATAGTATCAACCTTCTCTAACAGCATATATCCTATCATCGACTTTAATATTTTCACATCGAATTGTTCAAAATATTCATATTTAGCAAATTTATCCATCTCTTTAGATGAGGAAAAACCAAAAGTCTTAATAATATCAGGATTATCATTTTTGCCAAAAACCATTAAAGCAAAATGATTGGTTTTATGCATGACTTCATTTGTATAATTTTTTTTCATTACGGCAACACAAACAAGTGGATTCTCACCACCACTAACTTGACTAACCGCATCAACAAAACAACTTGCACCTTTAGTTGATAACACATACATTCCTTGTGAAATTTTATATAATACTGTTTTATCTTTCATATTTACCTCATTAACATCATATTCTGTTATTATTATATCATAGTTTTTTGTTTTATTCAATAAATAGATTTTGTTACTTTATTTATAATAAAAAGACTTCTATACAGAAGTCTTTTTTGAATTTCTATCTATATTCTTGTAAAAGAAATTCTTTAAGTTTATTTATAATAATTCCATAGTCATCGATAACTTTAATAATATATTCTTTAATTCCTTTTGATAGTTCCTTGTTTTCATCTAAAAATCGAAGTGCACTTATCATTCCCATATTGGTTGCTTTTATGGCACTTAAACAAATATCAAATGCATTATCAAAAGTCTTTAATTTTTCTTTATACACTCCCATCATTCCCGCAAACGTTAAATCATCAGTAGGTTTTTCATCAAATTCCTTAATCAAATTTGCAATTGCTTCTTCATGAGTTTTGAATATTTCTTGTATTTCAATTATAAGATGAATTAATTTTTCATTTTCTAATTTTTTTGCATGTTCTAAATAAATTCTATAAATAGTATTTCCCATATGCATATACGATAAGAATTTGTTTAATTCATTCGTTTTTTCCATTGTTCAATTCCTCCTATAAATAGTATTTATCAAAAAAGAAATTATATGTATATATTTTGTTAAATTAAAAAGATTGCAATAAGCAATCTCCTATGACTTACAAATTTTAATCATCCTATATTATACTGCTATTTTCAATTCATGATTAGTCAACTTTTGTAGTTTCTTTTTGCTATATAAATTATTTTTAAAATTGAATCAATATAAATCTGCTAAAATACCGGTATATTTAGTGAACCACTAACAAAAATTAGGATTACTTTCTCGTTTATCTTTATTTAAAATATTTTTTATATTAATAGTTAATAAATATTTCTATATTGCCAATGCACACTCTACCTTTGTTACGATTACCAATTTGTGCACTTGCAACATAGAACCTAAATTCTTTAGTATTTTCAGGAAAAGAGATGATATAATTATTAGGATTATTTCGATCCGTTGATAATGTTATATCGTTTAACAAATCCAATACTGTTATCCAATTACCACTATTATCCTTCACTTGTAATAAGGCTACACTTCCATCTGAAGTATATAAATATTCACTATTACTCCACATTGTCATATCCACATTTATCTGTGATATACAATCATCAAAAGAATATACCAAATATGCAACGCCTGCATCTTCCCTTCGAGGAGATAATACAATATATTCTTCTTCAATATAACCACACCTTAATCTAGTAGTTTGAAAAGTATATGCATTTTTAGTTATATTGCTACTTTTTTCATAAAAAAAATATTGTTGTTCAAAGACATAATCTGCTGGTGTCAAAACCAAAGGTGTACTCCAATTAAACAAAATATCAGTTGTAACCTGATCATTACTCGTTTTAGGAATTTCAACACCTATTTCACCATAAAAAGATATGCCCATTTCAACACTAATTTTAGAATGAACATATGTTGTCTTTATAAATGAAGTACCATATAGTTGATGTTCATCTTTTACATTTAAAATTAATTCACCAAAACCATACAATTTACTAATAGTTCCACCTATTCCTAAAAAATAACCTGCTTTTAAATCTGCATACCAACAAAAAGAATCTTGATTTCGATCATAATAACCAGTTCTACTAATATGTAGATGATCACCATCGCGTTCATAGCGATCTTCACTATAAAAACTTCCTTCTTGATAAGAAAATTTTGTTGCATCCCATTGAACAACAATTGGATCTTCAAGGCGCCAAACAGGTAAATCAGTCCACTCATAATATACTTTTACTTTTATTTCTTTAACAGCACCATTTTCAACTTTATTGATTATCGTTGTAATAATAATAGTTAAATCATCATCGGGAATTTGTCCTCTTGTAACCATCGATTCAACTTCATTGAGCGTCATAATTTTATATTCAAATCCATCACTTTCTAGAATCTGCTTAGCTAATTCTGCTTTAGTGTAGCTACTTAATTTTTCAATTGTTTCTTGAGGAAAATCCGCATTTATTAAAATCTCATCCACATTTAATTCTGAGGCTTCAAATTTGGATATTCCCACTACAGAAGTAATTATTGTTATTCCTAATAATACTACAAATATTAAAGCTTTTATTATCTTTTTCATTTTATTCTTTTCTCCTTTTTATTTTTTTACATCATTTGAGATAAACAATACAATATAATTTAAAATTTGTGAGCCAACATAAAATAATATATATGGGATGATGCCCAATATAGACATAGTAATTATTCCACTAATAAATAATATTGATGATAAGATAAATAAAATCAGTCCCATTGTTTTAAAAATTTTGACCCTCAATTTTAAACAAATAATAAGTATGGCTGCTAAAAATAGTAAATAAATCAATGTTGCAACAGTGATTGAGAAAATTTTGTTTTCAATTAATAATGTTAAAAATAAAGATAATACAAACAAAACCATACTAAAAAGACCTAAATAATTTTTAAAAATTCTTATATATTTTTCATTTGTATACTTATTACGTATAAAATCATACATTTGAATTGAATGCAATATAACAGTTATCAAAGAAAAGAGCGCAACTATCACTCCAATAAAAATAGAAATTATTGATAATTCATATGATTGAAAAACAAAAGCACTAATTATATACAAGACAGGAGAAAAAATTAATATGAAAAAAGCAAAAATAATATTTAATTTATACTTTGTCATAATTTTATAATCATATTGTTCAATTGATTCAGGTTTTAAATCATCTGTGCTTAATAGTTCATTTACCGAAATATCTAATACTTTCGCAAGAGTTGGAAGTATTAAAATATCCGGATAACCCAATCCTCTTTCCCATTTACTAATGGTTTTATTAGAAACATTTAGTTGATCTGCTAATTGCTCTTGTGTTAATTGTTTCTTTTTTCTATTTTCATAAATTACATCTTTAATTTGTTTTTCAATCATTTCTTGCCCTCCATTATTTATTTACACTATTATTATACGAATTTAAATCACAAAATGTAGCCCTAAGTAGGGAAATAATATCTACAAATAGTAGAAATCAATCTTTTATAACAAAACTATTCTTAATATATTAAATTATATTATAAATATATAATTTAATATGTCGAAATTTGCATTATTTTGATTCACTTGTTGAAGTTTTAAATAAAAATTCAATAAAAAAGAGAACAAATTATTTTGTTCTCTAATGGTTTTCATCTTCTTTATTTAAATTCTATTTATCAAAAAGTAATTTTTTGCTTTATCACAACCCGTGCACGCAAAAAACAATAATAAACTTAATATAAACAATACTTTTTTCATATCTTCTTCCTCTTTATTTTTTTCTTATTCACAAACTTAAATTTCCAAGGACCTTTCTATTCTTAAAATTGCTTTTCTATATTATTCATTTCATATCTCTTATTAAAAAATTTCTTCACTTTTAATATAATTTATACCATCATTAAAGGATTGATTATCAACGAAACCATAATGTGGTTGAATAAATTTACAAAAGAAAATATTGAAGATGATAATAAAAAGAAAGAACACGCCCATCGCCAAACAGAGTCGTGTTCAAATTCTAATGCATATGTGTAGGCATACGAAAAGGTTATTATTGTTTGATTACTCTAGATAATTCCATTTATAAACCTAATATAACAACCATTAATTTCTTCAATATTATATAAGGTGAACTCAGATTATACTTATCATCAATTACTTTACCTTTAATCTAAACGAAATGATTATAGACTTTACCATTATATATTCAAAAATACTTATACGTGAAATTCTACTCGATTCATAGCACCAAACTTATAGTGTATAAAGTAAGAGCTTCAATATAATTTTGTACCCTATTGATATTTCTTTAAAGTAGGTAATAGCCAGTTAAGAATCCAACTTCTTGTAGTGTCATAATCAGAGTCATAATAAACGGCACCAACTATTGCTTCTACATATAAATCGTGTCCTTTACAGACCACTTTTTCATGTTCAGGAATATCTTTATCCTTATAAAAATGTAAGTCATTATAAGCATATGCAATTAAATCCTCTTCAATCATCATTTTATGCATTGTTGAATTTTTTTCCAAAACACTTTTAGCAGCTGTTATTTTACCTTTAGTTGTAATCCCCTCTATTCTATATAAGTAGTCAGCAATTACAAACTTTAAGATAGCATCTCCAACTGTAGCTAATCCTTCATTAGCATATTCAGATGCATTTTTTCCTTGACCACTAACTTCAATCTTTATGGACCCCATAGCCTTAGCAAGCCAAGATATATCGTTAAAATAGTAATCAATTTTTACTTCTAATTTACGCATTTCATTTTCAATTCTTTTTGTTTTCATAATTAATCTCCGTTAATAAAGATATATTCTTCAGTTGTTACTTCTTCTATCGAAATAAAACCATTAAAGTAAATTTCTTAATTAATGTATCTATGTTAGGTCCTTTCTTTTAAAAGATTGTAAATTTGTTCCTTTGCATTTTTCAACATTTCATCTACATCTTCGGACATTAAACATGAATTTTGATGAAGCTCTTTTAATGTTTGTTCTAAATTATCTAAATATTCTTCAATTGCATCGTTATAGATTTCTAATTTCATAAAGTTATCCTCAATATAAATATTATACCATATTTTGACAATAAACAAAAGTAAACTACTATAACTTACGTATTCTTATGTTTAATTTTTTAACATAATTTTTCGAAGTTAATTATGACTTAAAATTGACAGAAAACATAGATTTTCAACAATTTTACATAAAATAATTAAAAAATCGTACATGTCTTTCGACAAAATACGATTTTATTTTCAATGTGTAAGGCATACGAAAAGGCTATTTTATTCAGCAATAATCTTGTAAGTATTTTGTTTTAAATCATTATTTGAATAGAATCATTTATCTATAAATCTTTTGCATATTCATTAATTATTTTGCTAAATCCTTGTCTATATTCACTTGGTAGTAGAAACTTCACATTATAAATATTGTGCTTTATTGTTATCTTAAACAATACAATGAATTCATAATTTTGTACTACAACGAATACAACTATTACAACTTTTTCTATATATTATTATTACGCATTTATAACTTCTTATTTTTTAAAACTAATATATAAGCTAACTTGTAGTTGTAGTTAATTGTTGTAGTCTATTATTATCAAATATAAATTAAAAAACGGCAGTTGAACTAATAACCACCGCTATAGTTATAACATTTAAAATCCTATACATTATTAAGTGTATATTCTAATTAACCTCTTCAACTGCTTTTGCAATTTTCAATATTACACTTGTGAAGATAAATAGCTTCTAATGTTAATTCGTACAAATCAGCATAAGTTACAGCCTTGTCGAAACCGTCATTTATGTAAATTATATCCTTAAACTTCAGTAATTGTATGACTGACCATTCAGCATTTGAATAATTGGTATTATTTTCTTCATATCGCAAAAATTTTTTGAAAGAAATTTCATTGCCAGTTTCTATTTCAGCAATAGCTTCTTTATGAAGATAGTCATGAAATTTTTCAGATGTATATCCGCCTTCGTTCACATTTCTAAGAATATCGTATAAGGATAACTCATCAAAAATATCATCAAAGGAAATAACTTTAATGTCTGAAAGCATAAACTTTCTAAGATTAACAACCCTTTTCTTAATATAATTTTTAAAATCATCCGTAATAAGTATATTGTCTATAATATGAGCTGCAATCAATAAACCGCCGTCTGCAAATTCAACATCATCGTTTTTCTTTTTTAGCCTATCCCTTAAATATTTTAAGTAATCAGAATACTTCATAAATTGTTTTTCATATTTTAATGTCTTACAGCAAAGTTTTTCTTTATAAGAGTAGGCAAGCGAATCTACAACTGGAACTAAATATGCAAGAGATTCTAGCATTTCATCAATAAAACAGTAGAATTCATTTATCGAAAGGTAATATCTCTTGTATGCTCCCTTTGTTTTACAATTGAAACTTATAAGCTCTATATCTGTGTTTTTAGGCCTGTCACCAAAAAAATCAAACGTGCATCCTGACCAAATTGCATATGGGTAAACCTCGAATTTATGTCCCGTTTGCTTGTTATGGCTTGTTGTTTCTGCTGGATGAACAGATGTAGCACTTCTAATAAATTTAAAAAAAGCTAAATCTCCAGTTTTCTTTCGGTTGCTAATTTTGAATATTCTCTTTCCCTTAAAATATGAAGACAAATCCATGTCAAACACTTTAAACATTGATTCAATACAACCTTCTATAATAGATATACAATTGATAAATTCATAAAAGTCAAAAGCTTGTCCACAATCATTTATTTTTCTAAATTTAAATTCTTCTAAATATTTTGACGTTTCTCTAATCCGTATGATGCAAACACATAATTGATTATAATACTGATAAGTAAAACCTTTACTTTTTTTACTCCTATTCACTTTCTTAATTGACTTGAGAAAATAACTATTTTGACTAAAAAGTTCATTTAATTTATTCAAATATTTTCTATTGAATGGGTTGTTTGTTTCCATCTAATAGTCACCTCTTCTTCATTAAATTAACCGAATGATTGTTGCACCATTCTCTCATTTTTTCTTCATCCTCTTTCAAAACATTCTTTCCTAAATAAATAGCCTTTATAGAAGGGGCTTTAACTTTATCACCAGCAACACCGATTAATCGCCATTCTCTCTGATATTCCCACTCGGTGTTTTTCGTTAAGAATAGCCTTATAAATTGCGACCTATCTGGATTGATTTGTCCATTACTAAATCCATATATCATCTGACCTATGAAATTTCCAACCAATTGAACGATAATATTCGTATTTCTGTCATTTGTATATACGACAGGAAATATCTCCTTATTGCGTTCGTAATTCGATACATCATATTCAACACAATATCCTGTATCATCTCCAGCGTAATAATTCTCCCACATTCTATCGATATCTGAGCATTCACAAAGTGAGCATATTCCAATTTCCTTTTTTGAATTGAGTGCCATACCTATCAACTTTTCCATCTGTGGTCTTATAGTCGGATCATCTAATTTTTCCGGTATTCCAACAATCCAATTTACTAGTGAAGCTATGTCAATTCCAGAAGCAAGTTTTTCTAATTCCAATGATAATTCTAACATATAATTAGGTTTAACAGTTCCATTAGAATTCATAATCATAGAAATTTTTGATTGTATCAACTGGTAGTTTTCTTCTGTGGAATAAGGCCTTATCATCTCAATAATTTGATTAACACATTCTCTTTTTAAATTATTAGTTTCTAAATCTATCAATCTATCTAAATCAAATGAGGTATTGCATTCACTTTTATCATCTAATTTCTCTGCTGGACACAAAAAAAGGTATTCATTTTCAAGCATATCATACGTGTACTCATCAAAAGGTCTATATTTGAAAAGAGTCTTTGGTCCGCTATACTTATTATACATGGTAGAATTTATAATGCTTATTTTATCATTCATATAAAACCTCAACTTACTTCTTTATGATAAATATCATTCACTTTTCTTATATTTTATCATTTTTTTCTTCTTTTTACTATCATTTTGAATTAATTATATGATGATAATTGTTAATATATTTTTGTATTTGGATCTGGTAATTCTGTACTTGATGCTTTGATGGTTGTTTTTAAACTTTGAACTATAATCCCCATTGTAAGGATTAGCACTAAAACAAAACTAATTTTTTTAATAAATTGTTTAAAGATAATACTTCCTTTTTTCATGAATTCTCCTTTATTTTATTTTTTTCTTCTACCATTCTTTTTTAAATTATTTTCATTTTCGTCATTTCCTCCTTTCTTTTTTATTCCTTGAAATAATAAAAAAAGTATCGAATTGATACTCTGTCAAAATCCCCCTGTAATATTCCAGTTTTATTTATAAAATGAATAATCATTGCTCCGTCAACTAAATTTTATTCATTTCGATTTTATTTCATTTCGATTTTATTATATTATATCCAAAAAAATTAGACTATTAATTTACTTTTTTTATTCTTTTAAAAGTTCGAACCTCATTTAACTTAAAAAAATGCAAAAATATAGCCTCAATTATGAATCCTATTTTACACCATTTTGAACACAACTCCAACAACTAAAAAAGCCCTAAAATACTTACGTTTTTTAGGACTTATAAGGCTAAATAGCCTTTTCGTATGCTTTAGATGGTAGCCAGCACGGGGTTCGAACCCGCGAATGTCGCCTTGAGAGGGCGATGTGTTAACCACTTCACCAGCTGGCCATATTAAGTTAAGACTTTCTTAACTTAATTTTTCTATTATTATATTTATCCTTCTTTCTACTTCTAATTTTCCTAAAATTTTTAATACATAATAAAGATTAGGAGTATTTTTTCTTGTAGAAATGGCAATTCTAATCATCTCAGAGACATCACCTACATGCCCAAGATAAGCATCTTTATTTTTTTTATATTCTTTCACATTTGGACAAAATCCACAAGCTGTAGAAATTGCTTTAAGGTTTTCAAACCATCTTTCTTCATCATATTCTAGTCCCATATTATTTTTAAAATTGCTAAGAATATGAATAATCACTTCATTGTCAAATCTTTCTCTATTAAATGGTAATTCATTTTGAAGAAGTTCTTCATATAAATCATTATAGAAAAAATTTATAATTGGATATATATCTTTAAATGTTTCATAATCTTTTCGAGGATTTTCTTTTTCCCTTTCAATATTAATGATTGCCTTAAAATATTCTTTATCTTTTTCAATTAATAATTTTAAATTTTCATCATACTTACATGCATATTCATATGCTTTTTTGGTAAATTCTTCTTTATTTAATCTTGCTAATCTTTCCTTACAAATATTTTTCACTTTTGCAAGATCAAATAAAGCTCCATCTAATGTCATCTTATCAAATGAAAGTTTAAAATCAAAAATATTTGCATTCATATTTTGTAACCGCCATTCTTCAAAATTAGAATTAGCAATTGTTACCAAGTATTCTAAAATTCCTTCAACTGGATAGCCATTTTCTAGAAAAAATGATACTGATGCCTCAGGATCCTTTCGTTTAGACAACTTTCTTCTGCTACCATTATCTAATTTCATAATAACAGGAAGATGAGCATAATTTGGTTTTTTCCATCCTATTGCATCAAATAATTCGTAATGAATTGGCAAACTTGGAAGCCATTCCTCACCACGAGTGACATGGGTAGTTCTCATAAAATGATCATCCACCAAATGGGCAAAATGGTATGTAGGAAGTCCGTCACTTTTTAAAATAACAATATGTTGATCATTTTGTGCTAGTTCTAAATTACCTCTAATTAAATCTGTAATTTTTATTTTATTTTGATAATTACCATGTGATCTAAAACGAATTACATATGGCTCATTATTTTTGATTTTTGCAATCGCTTCTTTTGGTGATAGTTTAGAACACTTCGCAAATTCACCATAATAACCAGGGTTTAACTTATTTTCCTCTTGAAAATTCCTCATTTTGGATAACTCTTCACTTGAACAAAAACAAGGATATGCCAAATTTCTTTTTACAAACTCTTTAATAACAATGCGATAAATCATTTCACGATTGCTTTGTTTATATGGTCCATAATTTCCAAGTTCATAACTTCCCATATAACCCTCATTAGGAGTAATTCCAAATGCTTCAAGTTGTTTTAATAATTCTTCACCAGAACCTTCAATTTCCCTTTTTGTATCTGTATCCTCTAATCTTGTAAAGAAAACACCATTTGTTTGATTGGGAAAACGCCAAGCAATCAAAGTTGCAAAAAGACTACCTGTATGAAGAAATCCCGTTGGTGATGGAGCAAATCTAGCAACAATTGCTCCCTCTTCAAGATTCCTTGGTGGATACCTTTTTTCTAAATCTTCTATTGTTTCTTTAACATCCGGAAAAATTAACTCTGCTAATTGTTCTAAATCGGTCATTCTACACCTCATTATTATTCACTATTTTTTACTTGTTATATTATAACATATTTTTAAAGATAACGCAAGATATTAATCATATAGAATTTTATTCTATCAATTCACGTGCTAAATTATTAATTTCTTCATAATTTATATTTGCTAGTGCAGATTTAATTTTAATTTCATTTTCACAAAAGACTAAATTTTTACATCCTGATAATTTTTCTTTAATTTTCTTTGCAACTAGTGGTGCCCATGTACCATTATCAATAATAGCAATTTTTTTATTTTGAAAATCTCTTTCAACTAAACCATTTATAAATTGATTCATATAAGGAAATAAATCACCATTATAGGTAATAGATGCCAATACTAATTTAGAATATTTAAATGCTTCACTAATTGCAATTGATTGATCGCATCTTGCAAGGTCAAAAATTTTAACATTATAATACTCATGATTATGCAAAACTTTTACGAGTTCTAAAACTGCACTTTTAGTATGACCATAAACAGAATTAAAACAAATTACAATTCCATCTTCTTCACTTTCATATTTAGACCATTTATCATATAAACTAAGATAATAGTTCAAATTGTCACTCAAAACTGGACCATGAAGAGGACAAATAAGTTTAATATCAAGAAGCATCGCTTTTTTTAATAAATTTTGAACAGGAAGACCATACTTTCCCACAATGCCAATATAATATCTTCTTGCTTCATCGATCCAATCTTCTTCAATATCTAAAGCACCAAATTTACCGAAACCATCAGCAGAAAATAATACTTTGTCTTTTGTGTCATATGTTACCATAACTTCTGGCCAATGTACCATGGGAGCAAAGACAAACTTTAATTGATGATTACCCAAATTTAATTGCTCATTTTCCTTTACAACTAATTTATTTTCAATAATCAAATCAGGAAAAAATTGATCAATCATTTGAAATGTTTTTGTATTCCCGACAATTGTAATTTGAGGATATTTTTTTAAACATGCATGAATACTAGCAGAATGATCAGGTTCCATATGGGAAACTATTAGGTAAGAAGGTAATTTACCATTTAATACATCTTCTATATTTTTAAGCCATTCTAAGGAAAAATGTTCATCAACAGTATCCATAATAGCTATTTTTTCGTCTTCAATTAAATAGGAATTATATGAAATACCATTTAAAACTTGATATTGACCCTCAAATAAATCAATTTTATGATCATTTACTCCTATATAATATATTGTATTTGTAACCTTTTTTATCATTATTCTCACCTCATCAATATATTTTACCAAAAAAATACAAACATTTCTATTGTATTGCAAGTAAAATAGCATTTCTTAACTTATTAATTGATAACATATGTTATAAATATCTGTATTATCTATTTTAGAAGGTATTGTAGATGAATCAACATCAAATGGGAATTGAAGAAAAAATTTAACCTTTTTTCTAGAATGATTTTTCCTACGATATAGTTTATTATTGATTTCTTCCTTTGTTCCTGTAAAGTGCGGAAGATTTCCTGTTTCATGATCAGCAGTTACAATAAAAGCGGTATTAGTATTTTTTGATAATTTTTCATAAGCATATTGTATTGCATGATTAAACTCATCTAAATATTCAATCATTTTAAAAATTTCATTTTGATGACTCATCTTATCAATATGAGCAGCCTCAATCATCAAAAAATATCCTTCAGGATATTTACTTTCCATAAAATTAATTGCAAATGCTACCAAATTTACTAGTGTAGGTGTATCATTTTGATGTTGATAATTTACGATTTCTTTAAAACATCCAAAGACTTTTTCTGCATGCATTGACAATTGGTCAAACTGATTTGTAAACAAATACTGCTTATTTTCTAATTGATTTTGATAAGGTAAATAATCAGTATAACCAGCTCCCAAAAATAGATCAATTCCACTATTTATTTGACCATTAATGATATCTTCCACATCATCACGACTTTTGGCATGTGATGAAAAACAAGCTGGTGTTGCACCTGCTAATGAATCTGTTGTGACAATTCCTATACCTTTATTTAAACTTTTTGCATATTCACTAATCGTTAGTAAGTTTTCATTTTTATGCTTTGAAATCTCACCATTGTTAACTTTTTGACCTGTTGCCATTGCGGTCGCGGCAGCAGCACTATCGGTTGGTGAAAAAATAGCATTAGAAAAAGTAGTCATATATCCTTGATAATCAAACGATTCAAAAATCATTTTTTGATTTAAGTATTTTTTCCCAATTTCAATATGATTTTCTCCCATTCCATCACCAATACATAAAATGACTTTTTCTGCTTTTTGTTGTAGATTATCAAAACTATTGCGACGAACAATATCTCTTCGATGAACAAACATAATAACAAAAAATCCAATAAAAACAATCATACTTGATATTAGACAAAAATATCCTATTTTTTGAAGTTTTCTTTTCATTTTTCTTTCCTCATATCATTTTTAAATTTTTATAATTTAAAAAATCTATTTCTTTAACATTTAGAAATAGATTTTTCTATTTATGACAACGTAAAAATTTCTTTTAATCCTACTTTATTTACTTTTAAATCATAGATAAACAAATAAAGAAAATGTAAAATCAATATTAAAATTCCAATTACATACCAAGATGTAAAAATTGGTGCTGATTTTAGTAATGGTTCGCCAATTTGCATTGCTTTCGTAAAGTGCAAACAGTCTTTCTCAAAAAGGCCGAAAGTCATAACCATAGAAAGTCCAATTGGAAAGATAGACCATTTTTTCATTGTTGGTACAATATATTTAGTTAACATACAAATTATAACTAACCAAACCATTATTGTATGATGTAATAAACCTGACACTGATCTTAAATCAAAAAAATTTTGTGATTCTAAGAAATCAGGATAAAACATTGTGATAATACCACCAATAATACCTAAATAAGAAATAAAGTGCAAAACAACATTGTCCTTCTTACCAAAGATAATTGCCAATGATAAAATCAATGATGATAAACCACAAAAAGTATTAGGAATTATATTTAACCAACTATACCCTTCTCTTTTAGAAATTACTACATCATAATAAGTAACCGAAATTCTATTAATCAAAATTAAGATTAGTAGTATAATACCACTTATTTTTATAATTCTAAAATAGATGTCTTCTTTTTTTACTAATTTTATAATGATGATTCCCAATACCATTAAAAGAATTGAAATTATCAAATAAACAATATGGCCAATTCCATATACACCTTGAAATGATACTAAAAACATTTTTGAAACCTCCTTGTTTTTTAATCATTTTCAACTTTTAATTTTGCTTGCCAAATAGCACATAACTTTTCAAAAGAATAAATAGCATTAGCAGGACTTGTCGATGGTAATAAAATAGCTTCAACGCTAAGATGTGGTAATAAATATTTATTATATAAATTTAAAGCTTGATTACCATTAACATATATTTTTTCTATCTTCGCATTTTTTAAAATTACATCAAGATTATTAGGAACTACATTTTTAATTGAATTATCAGCAGAACCTATAATATCACAACTCTTTATCACATCCCAAAGAGCAATTTTATTTTTTAATAACATTGCTTTTTTCTCATCAATAGTCTTTGGAAGTTCTTCTTCATAGATACTAGCAATTACTTTCCAAAACCTATTTTGAGGATGTCCATAAAAAAAAGCCATTTCACGCGACTTAACCGAAGGAAAAGAACCTAAAATAAGAATTCTAGAATCACCATTCCAAACCGGTTCAATAGGATGTGTCTGATTGGTATATTTTTTGTTCATAAATTTCTTTCACTTCTATTTCCTTTTTTTGCAAGTTTATTATAACATATTTTTTAATTTTAGACAATAAAAAAAGATATTTATATTGAATATACAAATATCTTCCTATATTTTGTTTATCATAACATGGAAATTTTGATTTTAGATTTCAATATCATAATCAAAATATTGTTCTTGAAATTGAATATACTCTTCAATCTGTTTTTTTGAATAATTTTTCCCCTTTTCAGCAACAACCCATTTATCCTCTATATCATTTTTACGATGAACAATAGCAATAATCGTTCCTATAAATACTTTCAATGGTATACAAGGACCTATGACATAAGCATCTTGGTACTCACCATCATTTGCAATCACTCCTTCAACATATCCATAATTTACAACATAAATCGTATTATGGTATTTTAAATGATGGCTTCCAAGTGGTCTATCAATTATGACTTTCACTTCTTTACCAATTATCTTACTCATTTTTTACAACCCTTTTAGCAATCTCTAATGCGATGAAGAAATGTTTTAATCTTTCATCAATTTCAATATTAGATAAAATTCCTTTATCCCATTTAGATGAATCAAGATTATCAGCACGATATAAAAAATTATATAATTGATAGCCCCTAAAATTAGCAACAGCTTGACAAGCACTAACTTCCATTTCGACCGCAATACATCCTTCTAATTTTCTCTTTAAAAAATTTCCTTTCGTTTCTCGATAAAAAGCATCAGTAGTCCAAGTTCTACCTAGTACATATTCGATATTTAAAATATCTAAATATTCACTAACTATTTTATAATTGGAAATCTCCATATAATCACTAGCTTTAACATAATGATAACTTACTCCCTCATCTCGATAAGCATGTGTAGGAATAATGATCTTATTTGAAGCAATATTTTTATCAAGTCCACCACAACTACCAAACATAACAAACTTTTTACAAGAAAAAACATAACCAATCTCTTCCATTAGACCTACTGTAAGTGGTGCACCAATATTAGTTTTAACAACTCCAATTTTAGTATTTTTATAGATATAAATAGGATAATTCCCACTCACACTTTTAATTATACTATCATCTAATAGTTCAATTAAATCATCTTCAATTAAAGCTTGCATTATTTTATAAGAAAAATTGATGATACAAACATCCAATTGAATAGTACTTTTTTGACAAACATCCTCTAAATGGATCATTGCTTCGGTTTCGTTATCAAATGTATCAATTATACTCATATTTACTCCTTTTTTTTATTATAACTGAAGTATGCATATGTATTGCAAGAAAATCTAATAACCTATTACGTTATATAGTCTGTATTCATTCAATAAATATTGAAAAAATCTTAAAATATTGAAATTTGTAGACTTTCAAAAGATAAAATAGCCTTTTCGTATGACATTTTACATACTCCTATAAATTATAATTTAATCCATAATCTTTTCCATACATATTTTTAGCGGTTTCATACCGCACTTTTCATAAAATTTAAGTGCACTTTCATTTAGATGCCAAACATTAAGGGTAACATTATAACAATGCTTTTCTTTTGCAAGTTCTAAAACAGCATCATATAATTTTTTACCAATATGTTTACCTCTATAATTCTCATCAACACACAAATCGTCCAAATATAAAGTTTTTATATCAGTCAATATATTGTCGTTTTTATTTTCTTGATATATACAAAAAGCATAACCCTTAATTTTGCCATTATCGTTGGCTACCAAAATAGAGCAATTATCATCATCTATGATTTCTACAAGTTGTTCATAAGTATATTTTGTACCGATATTGAAAATATCTGGTCTACCATTGTGGTGTATTAAATTGACTTGCTTTAATAAATTCAAAATTGCATTTATATCTTTTGTTTCTGCTTTTCTAATTTCCATCATTTACCTCTCTAAATTACCATTTATTTTTTGTTGCTTTAATCCCTTTTTTAATAATTATACCACAAAAATTTCAAATATATCAAAATAAAAGTCTTACACTAGAATTCCTCTTTTACTATTTATTTCTGCTTTTATCTCTAGGCACTATTCTCTTATCTACAAAGATCAACTAACAAAAATGACCTAACATATCTAAAACTGGTGTTTTTTCAAGTAATTGAACAAATAGATTTATCAATTTTGTTTGAATAATTTTAATAATTGTAAAACCATTCTATATCTTACCACTATTAGTTGATGTTTTTTTAGTCCAATAAATGTGCAAAATACCATTCATCTTCCCATGTACTTTTTTTCATTTTGGAATGAATGGATGGTTTCAAATTGACAAAAGTATATAAAATGAATCAGCAATAAAAAACTGTTTGTCCATAGCAAACAGTTTTTTATTTATTCAAGTTCAAATACTCCGGTATACAATTGATAGTAATATCCATGAAGATCAATTAACTGCTCATGTGTTCCTCTTTCAATGATCCGTCCGTGTTCTAATACCATAATCGCTTCAGCATCTTGAATGGTTGAAAGGCGATGGGCAATTAAAAAGACAGTGCGTCCCTTCATTAAATTTTGCATTCCTTTTAAAACGATTTGTTCTGTACGTGTATCAATGGAAGATGTTGCTTCATCCAAAATCATAACCGGACAACCGCTGACTGCAGCTCTAGCAATAGATAAAAGTTGAGCCTGTCCTTGAGAAATTGAAGAACCATTTCCTTTGATATACGTGTTATATCCTTGAGGCAAACGAGTAATGAAAGAATCTGCATTGGCCAATTTTGCGGCCTCAATACATTCTTCATCGGTTGCATCAAGTCGTCCAAAACGGATATTATCCATAATTGTACCACTGAATAAATTTGTATCTTGAAGTACCATCCCTAATGATCTTCGCAAATCTTTTTTCTTAATCTTATTAATATTAATACCATCATAACGAATTTTACCATCGGCAATATCATAAAACCGATTAATTAAATTGGTAATTGTCGTTTTTCCTGCTCCTGTTGCACCAACAAAGGCAATTTTTTGACCAGGTTTGGCATATAAAGAAACATCATGTAAAACAATCTTATCTGAAACATAACCAAAATCGACATCAAACATACGAATATCTCCTTGAAGCAAGGTATAGGTAATTGAACCATCTGCTGTATGAGGATGTTTCCATGCCCACAAGGTATGTTCTTTTCGATTGCATTCCACGATATTACCTTTTGTATCATATTTACCCATGACTAAAGTAACATAACCTTCATCTATTTCTTTTTCTTCATCTAGTAATTCATAAACACGACTTGTTCCCCCAATCGCCATAGCAATAGGATTGATTTGATTTGAAACTTCGCTTACATTGTTTGTAAATTGACGAACCATTGGTAAAAAAGAAACTATAACACCAATAGAAATAAAACTATTTGGATGATAACCAGTAATCGTAAGTTCTGGAACTTCAAAGATAAACAAAGTGGTAGCAACAACAGCAACTAAAATGTATAAAAAGTTCCCAATATTTCCTAAAATTGGCATTAAAATATTTGCGAATTTATGAGCATCTGTTGATACTTTTTGCAATTCCGTGACGTGCTTTTCAAATTCTTTTTTACATTCTTCTTCATGAGTAAATGATTTTATCACTTTCAAACCATTCATCATTTCCTCTACATATCCTTCTTCTTTGGCTAAAACATGTTGTTGTGCAGTAAAGTTTTTCGCACTTTTACCCCCAATAAATTTAGTAACCAAAAGTATTGCAATTGTTCCTAAAATAACAATAATCGTTAAATAAATAGAAGAAAAAAGCATAATGACAAAGACAGAAATAAAGGTAACACTGCAGATTAAAACTGTCGTAATGGATTGTGCTAATAATTGACGAATGGTATCAACATCATTCGTAAAAGTAGACATAATTTCTCCCTTATCATGCGTATCAAAATATTTAATAGGTAAGTCTTGCATATGTTCAAAAAGTCGACATCTCAATTCATGCATATATTTTTGAGCATATCGAGCAGTAAGTTGGGAATAGATAAAACCACCTGTAAGAGAAATAACATAAGCTGAAATCATAATGACTAAACATTCATAAAATTCTTTAGAAACAACAACAAAACTTCCTTTTTCAATGGCTGTAGCAATCAAGTTTGTTACTTTTTGAATCATCAATGGGGCAACGATTGGACCTAAGGCTGAAATTAAAGTACAAATTGCAGAAATAATTAAAGCAATAGGATGCGCTTTAAAATAATCAGTGATACAACGAAGTAAGACATGTTTTCTTTTGTGTTTTGCTTCTTTCATTATTCTCCCACCTTTCCAATTCGATTTTGAATTTCATATACTTCTTGATAAATTGCATTATTTTTCAGTAATTCTTCATGTGTTCCTATGCCATTGATTTCTCCATTATCCATAACAATAATAAAATCAGCATCTTGAACAGAAGAAACTCTTTGTGCAATGATAATTTTAGTAATCCCAGGAATAAATTCTTTAAATCCTTTGCGAATATACGCATCTGTTTTCGTATCTACCGCACTTGTAGAATCATCTAAAATCAATATTTTTGGATTTTTTAAAAGTGCTCTAGCAATACAGAGCCGTTGCCTTTGTCCGCCAGAAACATTCACTCCACCTTGTTCAATCCATGAATCATATTGTTGAGGAAATTGTTCAACAAAAGCATCGGCTTGAGCAATCTTACAAGCTTCTTTTATTTGTTCATCTGTAGCATCGGCATTACCCCATTTTAAATTGTCTTTAATCGTACCTGAAAATAAAATATTTTTTTGTAGTACCATTGCCACATGATCTCTTAAGGTTTTTACATCATAGTCTTGAACATTCACTCCGCCTACTTTTACCATTCCAACAGAAGTATCATAGAAACGGGAAATTAAATTGACAAGAGTAGATTTAGAAGAACCGGTTCCCCCAATAATACCTACAGTTTGTCCACTTTTAATATGCAAATTAATATTTTTTAAAGCATACTTTTGAGCATCAGGTTTATATTTAAAAGAAACATCTTCAAAATCAATATCCCCATTTGAAACTTCATAAATGGGATGATCATTATTTTTAATAGATGGTACTTCCATTAAAACCTCATAGACACGATTGATTGCGGGAACAGACATGATAATCATAAATAAAACCATTGCAACCATCATTAGAGAAGATAATACTTGTGCAGAATAAGTAATCATTGCGGATAAATTACCTACTCCAAATGGAGCATTTTTTGGACCAAACTCAATTCCTTGCGAAATGGCAAGCATACTGCCTAAAAATAGTATCAAACACATAGACATATACATAACTGCTTGCATAGCAGGATTAACCGCATTCATAATTTGTTCAACTTTTTCAAATCCTTTGCCCATTACACCTGATTCATGAGCAAATTTTTCTTTTTGATAATCTTCACGAGCATAGGTTTTCACTACACGCATTCCGCGAACATTTTCTTCTGTTAATTCATTTAAATCATCGTATTTCCTAAACAACTTAATAAATAATTTAGTTGCAATGGGAATTAAAATACTTAAAATAATGACGATAAATGGAATCGTAATTAAAAAAATCCAAGAAATTTGTGGAGCGACAACTAAAGCCATTACAAAAGAGAAAATAAACATAAATGGAGCTCTAACGGCAATCCGAATTAAAAGCATAAAAGCCATTTGGATATTACTAATATCTGTTGTCTGTCGGGTAATTAAAGATGAAGATGAAAATTTATCAATGTTATGAAAAGAATAAGCCGTAATTTTTTCAAATTCATCAGTACGTAAATTTTTAGCAAAACCGGCAGAAGCAATTGCACTCATCCGACCTGCTAAAATACCACAAATTAAAGATAGAATCCCTAAAACTAATAAAATTGAACCATAAATGATAACACCATTTAAAGCTTCTTGTTTCAAAGTTTCTGTTACTTCAACACCAATAAAACTTTGCAAAAGAGAAATTAACCGACTCATAATGTAAGGTATAATACATTCTAAAATTGTTTCTACTAAAACAAAACCAATCGATAAATAAGCGTATTTTCGATATTCTCGAGTGGAATGTAGTAAATACTTAAATTTATAAATAAAACTCAATTTTCTTTCTTTTTTTTGTTCCATATTTTTCCTCCTTTTTAATTCATCTTTGTCTCAATAAAGAACTTTTGCTTTAGAAATGAATTATTTGCATAAACTATCTCTATTTTGTTTTACTTATTTTTTATCATCTCTCACCACTTTTGCGCAAACTTCGTATACAATATTACTCCATATAGCTAACTTTCTTATTAGTTTTTAATGCATATTCTATTTCATACTTGGTACTTGAACCAATGTATCCATTTTTATTTATAACAAATATTTCATCTGCCATATCTATTTTTCTTTTATGCATATCATCAAGCATTTTTTTGATATTTTCTGTCCAAACTTCATCATCACCGCTATGTCCAAAAAGTCCAACCGAAATTACAATATTTCCTTCCAAAGTCAATCTTTTTTGTTCTATTAGAAATTCATCTTTAAACTTCGTGCTTCCACACAAAGTAATAACCTTATATTTTCCAACCATTTAATTCCTCCTCCTTAAAAAACTTTTTAGTTAGTAAACTCATACCTATTAAACTATTTTAATACAAATATCCATACCTAGTAATTTGAGATAAACTTAATTATTTTTCATAAATATAATATCAAATTCCTAAAAAACCTTCATACATATTAATAATAACCATTAAGTAATGCAAGAATCTCTATTTTTTATTATCAATATAAACATAAAAATTTAAATCTATAAATATTTTTATTTTGATTTCCTTCGTATTTTTTCTATAATTTTAGTTTCTATTGTTAGTGATTCACTACTATCAAATGTGTAGTTTAGATTATTTAATAGAAATTCTATAAATTGATAATTTCACAGCAATTTTAGGCTATTTCCCCTTTAAAACAAAAAAGTTCTAATATTTATCATATCAAAACTTAACTTCTAACATGTCTTTAATGTACAAAAAACTCTCCTATATACTACCTAATTACTAAATAATTCTTGTAATTTCTCTATCTAAATACTCTCTAATAATTGCACCTATTACATTATAAGTAATGCCATTTTCATCTAAGAAAAATGGAGTATTAAAATTATCGTTAATATATTTTTGTAATACATTATATCTTTCTATATCTCTAACCCTTTTAATTACATCGTCATTGTTACAAATCCATTCATAGTTAATGGATTTAAATAACTAGTTCTTAACGTTTCTTTAGTTTTGATACCTATTCTATTCATTAATTTATTAACACTGTAAAGAATACTTATCTCCATTAAATAAAGTAATTTATTAATATAAGTTGATATATTTTTACTTTTTTCTCCAATACTCAATAAAATGTTATCTAGTGTCTCATCAATCGCTATAATCATAAATTCTATAAATTCATTCAAATTACCATTTTTATGACATAATATTCTTTCCAAAATAAGAAAATTAATATTTTAGAATTTATGACTCAATTGAAATAAATTTAAATATAGAATTCTATTTATAATACATTATGCCAAAGTCTAGCAATTATTCCATTGTCATTAAAAAAAGGATGTATAAAGATATATTTTATCTACTAACTTCTAGTAAATCAGTTAATTCTTCTTGACTAATCTTTTAATTTTTTCTAAATTACTTCCAAATTTAATTTTCATATACTATTAATATTACTTAAAACTCCAATGAAATATTTGTAAAAAAATTATAAAATTCATAATTTTATATTTTTTAAGAAAAAGAAAAGACTGGTTATTTTAACTTCATACCCAAAGTCTCTTCTTTTATATTACAAATATTTTATTTCATAAACTTTCATAATTGCTAAGGATATACTTTACTTATTATCATAGTAACAGATGCAAATTTAAAATGATACAACATCGTTTGTCCACCACATTATTTATACCATATTTTATAATCTTTATGATAATGATTATATTTAAATCATAGTTGTCGACATCCCTTGTATAATTTTATAGTGATTACTTTATTAACCATTTTTTATAGAGGATTTTATTTTAACATTTATAATCATATCTTAACTTAAAAATGTATATTGAAGAGGAACAGTTATACGTTCATTCAATATACAAAAAGTAGATATCTACAATAATATTGTATTCAGAAATTAATAAAATATACTAAAAAAAAGGACATAAATCCTTTTTTCAATTAATCTAAAACTGCAGAGGGATTCGCTTATGCGTAACGATTTGGGCGTCTCAGCATCAACTACTTAATTTATAAATTCCATGCTAGTTTTAATATGTATTACATGATACATATATATTATACTAATTTTCTATTAATTTGTCAATATATTAAAGAATATTTTTATTTTTTTTGATACCTGTCTTATAAAAGAACAATATTAATACATAACTTAGGAATAAAATAAATGCTGGGGACAAAATTAAAACATTCTTTAACCACACTGTTTTAACAAACATCGATATAATAAAATTAAGTATGCTTATTGTGGCATTAGTGATGGTTACAGTAGTAAACAGTTTTGCAAATAAATTAAGTTTTTCTTCCCTAGAATTTTTTAGCAATTTATCCATTGGTTCAATTGAATCCCTAATTTCATCACTAAAAGATTTTATTGATAATGAATTAAAAAACAATTCATAAATCTTTTGTTGATAATAAAATAGTGAAACTTTATTAAATAAATATTTTGTTTTAAATATTGTATATTTCTCTTTAATAATTAATAAATCATCTCTTAAATCTTTATCATAAATATCTAAATTTTGAATGCAGCGCTTAATAAAATGTAAATAATAATATTGATGTAAAACTAAAATATATGAATAAAACAGATTTTGTACAATAGCTTTTTCATATGTTCTTTCAAACAATTCTCTATTTAAAGAATTATTTTGAGTAATTGATAAAACTCCCTCTTCATTACAAAAAACATTATTTCCTAAAAACATACTATAATTATTAATATTATGAGGTTTATTATTTTTATAAGATTTAACACTATTTCTATTTAAAAAGTAATTAGAAATAATATTAATTTCATTTTCACCAATCAAAAACTGATCACCATGTAAAATAGTTTGCTTATTACCTAAAACTATATCAGAAAACAATTGAAAACGTGTTGTTTTTGAATTTCCTTGCATATCAAAAGATTCATATTTTAACTCATTGCCAATTACACTTTTAACAAAAGAATCAATCTCAATATCTTTAAAATGATTTCTTAAGTCTAATAAATAGTCAAAATAATCTTCTGGAATTTTAATATTTAATAATTTATACATAATTTCAATAAAGAAAATTCCTGTTTCGAAAACAATTAACCTAATGTTAGATATTCTATACTTACTAACTAATTTGTTTCCATAACTATTTGTTAAAGGAAAACAAGAAAAGCAATCTAAATCTTTTCCTTTAAATATGTATACTAAATTTTTTTTATAAAAAATATTTTCAATATGATCAAAATGTCTAGAATTATCACTAATAAAAGAATTGTCTATCACAAACCCTTTTTTAATTACTTCTGATTTTATTTTTTCAATATTTTTTTCATCAGACATAAACGTATATATAAGACTAACATGAGTCTCTTGAGGAAAATTATTCTTACTATTATTCAAATTATTATTTTGAACTTCATTAACATTATTCATCATTTATTACACCCCCTATGAAGTTTTTATATATTTTATTATAGCATTTTCAACATAATTTTTTAATAATTTTATAAAATATTAGGATAAATTTAGTAATTTCAATTCATTACAAATAATGCACTTATCATAATATACTCTAATACCATCAATTTTTCCTTCATAAGATGATAGCAATCTATTATTTATATGAGAAATATTCATCAATATAGCAACTCTTGTTAAATTAGGACTTTTACTACTATGACAACAACCAAATAATTAATTTTTATATTTTTAATATAACAAAAACATTTTTTAGAAATCAAATTTTCTAATAATAAAAGAGAGGAACATAACTTTAGAACTAGAATCTCTTCTTTTTAACTTAAATTTTATAACCTATAACTTTTGTAGTTCTAAGGTCAATACTTAATACTATATGTGTGTTATCTTTCTATTCTCTTGACTTATTACCCATTTGAGTCAATTACATATGCTAAATACCTATATTTTAACATTAATTCACATATTTTTATGTAATTTTCATTTAAATTTATACTATCAACCCTAGATTGTACATATGTGTTAATGCTACACAATATGTACTTTAAATCTGTATTTTTAAAATATATTATTAAATTATTGTTATAATATTATTTTGTTTTTATCTAAAACTTTTTTTAATCAAATTTGAGTTCAAATCTACTTCTGATAAAATTTACATTAAAATCAGCCTTAAAAATAAATTTATATTATTTCAATAAGGTAATAAAAAACTACTAAAACGTATGTAAACATCAATTAAGTAAACAAATTTAATGTTTTTAAATGTTAGTAGTCTTTTTATCAACTAAATACATGTAAGGCATATGAAAAGGCTACTACTATTTAATTACTTAATAATAGTTTTATGAATGATGAACGATATGTTTTACTAATTAACTGGTTGTCGCAATTAATTAAAATAAAATTATCAAATTTTTACCATGATGTATCATCATCACAATTGCAATCAACAGAGCAATCACAATCACAATTACAATTACAATCGCAGTCACAATTACAATCATTGCAATCTGAACAATCACATGCAGTTCTACAATCACAAATACAATCATCGCAATCACAATTGCAATTTCCATCACAATTACAATCTGCTAATTTAAAGTTTTTAATTCTTCTAATATTTCTAATTGGTATGTCAATAAATATTGCGTTTGATTTTTTTAATTCAATTAGTTTTTCTAGCATAATAATCCTCCTTAGCTTTCATTAAATCACTGAAATTATAAGATAACCACTGCAATAAACACCCACCTGCACATACAGAAAAATCATTACAATTTATACACCTATTCGAAGGAGAGGATAATAATTTTTTAAATTGTTCTTCAATTTTAGGAGAATACAATTCAACATTTAAAGTTTTAAAATCATGATAATCTTTTCCATATTCTAAAATAGGAAATTTGAATAATGAATTACACGGAATAATATTTAAATTAGTATCAAAAATTAGTCCACTTCGATTTTGTAGTTGACAAGTTGTTGAAATACAATTATGCCTAATAAGTTCCATAATAAACTCTTTAGGCCATATACATAGTGGTAATGTCATATGGAAATTAAAATGAATCTTATGTTGAAATAAAATCTTACATTGTTCAATAAAGTTTTCAATCAATACAAATAAATCTATTCCATGATTTGTGATTCCGTGTTCGGTTAAATAAGGATTACAAAAAGATAAATAAAAGTATTTAACACCTCTACTTTTTAATTCAATTAACATATTTGACAAACCATTCACATTGTCATTTGTTATTACATATGAGATTGTTAAATTGACCTTACGATTTATTAAATTATCTATTGCCATCATAATTTTATCAAAACAATCAACTCCAGTATAATCAACGTATTCTTGCTTTGAAAAACCTTTTACTGAAACGTTATAATTTTTTAATCCATGTGAAATCAAATCATCTAAAAACACAAGATTATTTAGAGATAGTCCATTTGTGATAATGCTAGGAACAACTCCATTATTAGAGCAAATATCTAACACATCAATAATCTTCTTATATCTCGTGGGCTCTCCTCCAATTAAAACCAATTTATTTACACCGTATGTTTGAATAATAGAAATAGCTTTTTCCACATTTCCTAAAGACATGTTATTGTTTATATCATAATTCGTTGTTTGTGCATAACACCATTTACACCTCATATCACAAGTTCTATTTATGGTTAACCAAAATGTTTTGGGTGAACTACAAAATCTCACAATTAATCACCTCATTAAAAATTTGACATAATCATATCATATTAAACGGCTATTATATTTTACTTTCACCTAATTAATATAAATTTGCAACATAGTTTAAAAAAACAAAAACTGCATTCTCATGCAGTTGGGTGATACTATATTAACTTATTAATAGTCCCCCAACTTTTATCCCCTAATAAATTCTATCTACATATTATCACAACATTTAACAAATTTCCACTAATATAATAATTTTTTTCAATTTATGAAAAAAGCCCACTTTTCATTGGACTTTTATACTTTTTCTTTTTCAATTACTAATTGTTCTCGTAAATATTCTATTTGTTTTGTAAGATTGATGATTTCAATATTGTATTTTTATTTATCTCCATTTATATCCATTCTCGTATTAATAGTAACATCTCTTAATCTATTTAATTCTGTTATTTGATGTTGGATAGCATAAATGTCTGTATTTGCATTTTTCCTGTCATAACTGATTCTAAATTGGACATCATAATTTCAATGATTTCATCTTGACATTCAATGGCTTGACTAATCGCTTTACAAATAGATTGTTGCAAATCTTCTTCTTTAATTGTGATGGATTGATTACAATACTTCTTTCTATGTTCTACACAATTTGAACATCTCCATACTTTTTGATTCACACCCTTTAGTTTCCAAGTTCTTCTTTAATATGGACTTCCACAACAACCACACACTGATAAATCCGTTAATGCATATTTACCACTATACTTTGAAAATACTATTTTCCTACTACTTGATACTTCAGTCTTTCCGCTTCTTCTTGCGATTTCTTTTTGTACCTCTTTAAAAGTATGTTTATCTATAATTGTGGGATGATTATTTAAAATTAAATATTTGGGTAGTTCTCCATGATTTTTCTTCGATTTTTTATTAATACAATTATCAATATAACTTTTATGAAGAATAATATTGCCACTATATTTTTCATTTGTTAAAATACTTTTGATTGTTCTTTTATTCCATATAGTATTTCCTCGATAAGTAAGAATTTTATTTTCTTCTAAATATGTTTTAATTTGATCTAAGCTATTTTTATCTAAATACATTTGATAAATCTTTTTAATTGTTATAGCTTCTTCTTCTACAATTTGAGGATTTCCTTATATTATATCCAAAAAAATTAGACTATTAATTTACTTTTTTTATTCTTTTAAAAGTTCGAACCTCATTTAACTTAAAAAAATGCAAAAATATAGCCTCAATTATGAATCCTATTTTACACCATTTTGAACACAACTCCAACAACTAAAAAAGCCCTAAAATACTTACGTTTTTTAGGACTTTAAAGGCAAAATAGCCTTTTAGGCTTTATTAAATGGCAAAGATGAACCATTTTAATACAAATGCACACATCTTTAGAAATGTGCAAACATATGAAAGATCAACAATTTATAGATGAATTATATTGATTATAGAATTATCAATTCCAATTTGATTCATCGTTCAAAGAAAGTAAATACATATTTCTATAGTATTTACCTAAATAATCAGTTTTCATAAACTTTGCACCTGTAGATGATATAGCTTTATTAAATGCAATATTTTCTGGATGTGCAACAGCAACAACATAATTATATTCTCTTTTTCTTGCTTCATTTAAAAGAATAGCTGCAAATCTCTTCATAATACCTAAGCAACGATATTCTGGTAGAACTAATATTCCACCAAACTCACAAGCTAGCTCATTTTTAATATTTAATGATTCTTTAATCATATCAACAAACTCATCATTTAAATATAATTGAGCTGTGCCAACTAATTTATCATTATCATATGCACCATATACAATAGCATGCTTTTCATCAAACATTGAATTTATTTCTTCATTAGAAAATGGAATAAAAAATTCTTTTCTTTCTAATCTATCTAATACATTGTTTATTAAATTAATTAATTTTTCTTTTTCTGTAATATCTACTTTTTTATAAGTTATTTTTATATTTTTCACCTTAACACCCCATTCTTTAAGTTTTTTCTTAATTGTATCCTACTATTGAAAAAAGTGCCACGATATGTCATATGTCAAAAAATCTCTAAAAAACCGAATCGCGTAAATAGTGTAAAATTTTAGCACCCTTCCTTAAATCATGTAAAATTTAGAAACCACTACTCTATAAGTAGCTATTCATAAACCATCAATTTCTAATAATGATGCTGAAAATGGCATAAATTCATCATTTTTTGCCTATTTAGCCCCTTTATAAGCACAAAAAAGGCTTGTCACGCTATAATAACCGCAGCAAACCTATACTATCATTATGGTGCAATCGATGAGACTCGAACTCACACGTCCATTTGAACACTACCCCCTCAAAGTAGCGCGTCTACCTATTCCGCCACGATTGCATAAACAATTTTCTATTTAAGAAAATTGCTAATTAATTTCAGTAACATCATCTGGATAGTATGTGTTAACTTCACTATGAATATCATCACTTGCTATTTGGGCAAGAGGTAATTTTATATATGTTATTTCTGCCTCTGCCAAAATATTTCCATCCATATCATAAATTTTTGCATCACCAACAAATCCTCTTTTAGTATTTTTAATAATTTTACCAACTGCTTTCAATTTAACATCATACAGAACAATTTTTCTAAATTTAACTTTTAAATCCATTGTGACACCCCATGTTGTTGGTTCTGTAATCCAGATAGCTCTTCCTGCAACTTCATCTAACATAGCGGTAATCAAACCACCATGAGTACGCCCAGGATAACTTTGATGTATTGATTTGTATTCAAAAATACTTACTAAACTACCATCTTCCATCTCATAAAATGGTGCTTTTAGTCCAAAAGGATTATCCATTCCACAAATGTAACACATTTTACTATTTGTTTGCTTTTTTAAAACCTTCATCTTTTAACCTCTATGTATTAATTTACAATTTTTTTCGTATGATAGAATATAGGAGGGATTCCATTTGAACAATAATTACGAAGAATTCAAAGAAGCTGTCAAATCCTTCTCCAACTGGTTAGATTCCATCCCACCTTATGAATATAGTTTGACCGGTGTTATCATAGCATATATTATAGCACCAAATCTAACAAATAATGCCCAAAATGCTTTTGGAAATTGGCTAGAACTAGTTGGACAAATTATTTTAACTATTTCTGCTCAAGCAAGTGCAACACCCGAGACGGGTCAATATAATCGACTACTTGCAGACGTTGAAAATCTAAAAGCAGAAATTGAAAGATTAAAAAATAGAAATTAAATATTTTTCCAATAAGGTAACGAAGCCTTTTGATAAATATTCTCATTATAATATTTTATTTCGTTTTTATCATATTCGTCCATATCTAATAATAATTCATCTAATTTATTACTTTTTATTTTCAACTTATTTATCACTTGCGACAATAAAACAATTCTTGATATTTCATAACGATAAAAAGGATAATTTTCCTCTAACATTTCTTTTGCAAATTCTCCACTAAATCTTTCATCGTTTAATAGATAAAAATATGCATAAAAATAAACAATATGCGAACAAGTATATTTTCCACTTTTGTTAATTACTGATAAAATAATATTTTTAGCCTCATCTATCTCTACATCAGTACCAATCCCACTAATTTTAGCATAAGCATAATATCCATAAGCGCAATCACAATCGGGTTCTATCACTTTTTTTATTTTCTCATAAGCCTTTTGGTAATAATGAAAAGCCTTTTGATTATTATTAGATAATTCTAAACATCTCGCATATAGGCTTAACGTACAAGAATCATCTCCATACTCATTCAGACATTGTTCAATTATTTTTTTGCCCTTTTTCAAATTTTGATGATAACCATTTTCTTGGTAAATATATCTAATAGCAACCTTTCGCTTAGACCACACTGAATCACCTTGTAGTGCATTCTTTTCATTTTTTTTAATAATTTTATTCATTTTTTTAGAATTTGTATAATTACAAATAGAATCATAGTATTCAAGTTCATCAATATATCCTAATTCATAAGCTTGATAATAGTACTTGATAATTTCATCATATGGTTTATTTATTCTCAATGCTGTTTCCGCAAGATTAAAATAAATTATTCCTTCTGCTCTTGTTTGAATAATCGTTTGTAAAAATTGATAGTTATCCTCTTCCCTTTTTAACATTCGATTCACTTTTAAAATATCAAGCATAATCCCATTGTTAGGAAATAATTCATAAGCTTCACGAAAACAATTGAGTGTCATTTCTATTTTATTACTATCCATATCTAGTAATAATGCACCTTCCATATACTTCAATTTCCAAGATTGATGATTATGAAGATAAGGAATGATTAAATCTAAAGCTTTTTGATACTCTTTAGCATCATCATATACTTTAACCTTTTCCATAATCATATCTTCCTCATTGTCTTCAGTTTTCATCGTATCAATTATTTCTAAAGCTTTAGTATAATCTTTTTTAATGGTATATCCCTCAATCAATAAAGTTTTGACTGAATAATCGTGCTCCTCATATTGTAAACATATTTCAGCATTATAAATAGCCTCATCAACTAAAGCAATATGATTTGTTTTATAATACTTTTTCATTGCTAAACGAGCCTTTAAATAGTATACAACTCCACTATGACCGAAACTACTTACAAGATGATCAATTTCCTGAGAAGCCTCGTCAAATTTTTCTAAAGAAATCAAAATATCACATTTGCAAATTAGATAATCCAGTTCCTCTTCTAACTCCTTATCCTTTAAGCATTCATTGATCATTTTCAAGGCTTCTTCTAAATCCTCATCGTTTCCTCTTCTAGCATAAGCCCTAGATAACGCAAAATAAATCTCATTAGCAAATGGTGTATCATTTATAATAGCCAATTTTCCATATTTTATAACCTCATCTATCATATCTAATTCATCATAAACAAGAGTAAGAAAAGAATATGAAATTTTAGCATATTTTGTTTTTTTATTGATTAACTCTTTCAAATCATTAATAGTATTTTCAAAATGTTCTTTTAAGCGCGAAATATCAATCATAGCCCTACTATATCTAGCATCATTTTCTAATGCCTTATCACCAATAAGATTTGAAAAGGCTTCATACGCTTCTTTATATTTTTCCTCTTCAACTAATTGAAAAGCTTTTATTATGTCATTCATCATATCACCTAATATTTTTTCATTTCCATTTCATGGTCTTTTTTCTTCAAATCTTCACGTTTATCATAAAGTTTTTTACCTCTTGCCAAAGCAATTTCAATTTTGGCTAAACCATTTTTTAAATAAATTTTAGTTGGAATAATCGTATAACCATCTTTAGCTATTTTAGTTGTTAATCTAACAATTTCAATTTTATGCATTAATAATTTTCTTGTTTGATCAGGACGATGATTGAAGAGATTTCCCATTTCATATTTTGAAATATTCATACCATTTATAAAAATTTCACCATGTTTAATATAACAAAAACTATCTTGTAAATTAACTTTACCATTTCTAATGGCCTTGATTTCAGTACCAGTTAAAACAATTCCACATTCATATTTTTCATCAATAAAATAATCATGAAATGCTTTTTTATTTTGAGAAATAATTTTTTCTAACGCATTATTTGCCATTTCATTTGTCCTTCCTTAAAAGTCTAAATTCAACTGCTCTTTTCTCCAAATTCGTTTTTATCACTCGCACAATTACTTTATCACCAATTTGATAAACCTTACGAGTTTTTTCTCCTTTTACTCTTCCTTTTAATTCATCAATTTCATAATAATCATCAGTCATTTGATTATATTTTACTAAACCTTCTACTGTATTGTCAAGCATAATATATAGTCCATATTGCGTGATTGAAGAAAGAATTCCTTTAAAGGTTTCACCAATAAAATTGCTCATATACTCGGTTTTCTTCAAATCCACACAATCTCTTTCTAACACTTCTGCTTTTCTTTCAGTTAAACTAGCCTGAATAGCAGATTTATTTACTTTTTCCATAAAATAAGAGACAGGATTTGTAGCAAACGTTTCTTTTTTTCCAAGCATAAATTCTTTAATTAAACGATGCACAAGCAAATCTGGATATCTTCTAATTGGTGAAGTAAAATGTGTATAACAACTACTTGCTAGACCAAAATGACCTATATTGGTCTCTTGATATTTAGCCTTTGTCATACTTCTAATCATTAGTCTAGAAACAATAGCATCTTTAATTTTCTCACTTTTAGTTCTCGTTTCATTTTCCATATCAAGTAAAATTTGTTGAAGGGTTTTTGGTAAAGCTTTTTTGTTTTTTATTTTCATATCATAACCAAATTGGTCTAATGCTAGAAGAAGTCTTGTAAGTTTTTCATCTTTCGGTTCTTCATGAACACGATAAATGAAAGGTACATCAAGCCATGTCATTGCTTGAGCAACTGTTTCATTAGCAACTAGCATAAATTCTTCAATTAATTTTTCAGCAGTTCTTCTTATTCGAACCTCTATTTGTATAACTTTACCATTTTCATCTAAGATAAGTTTAGGTTCTAATGATTCAAATTCAAAAGAACCTCTTTTCAATCGCATATTATTAAGAATTTTAGCCAATTCTTCCATATTTTGTAAAAGAGGAACAATATCTTGATATTTAGAAATCAATTCTTTATCATTATCTTCTAAAATTTGATTGACAGCAGTATAAGTCATTCGATGATTGCTATGAATTATTGCTTCAAATATCTCATAATTGACAACTTTACCACTACTATCTATTTCCATCTCGCAAGCCATTACTAACCTATCCACTTTTTCATTCAAAGAACATATGCCATTAGATAGTTTTTTAGGAAGCATTGGAATAACCCGATCTGGTAAATAAACACTAGTTCCTCTTTCATATGCTTCTATATCAAGAAAAGATTGTTCTTTAACATAGTTAGCCACATCGGCAATATAAACCCCTAGTAAATAATGACCATTATCTAATTTTTCAACACAAATAGCATCATCTAAATCCTTTGCATCATCACCATCTATTGTAATAATGGGTTTATTCCTTAAATCCCTTCTTTTAGGATTTTTAGTCATTTCTTCATTGGCATTTATACTAGTAGGAATTACTTGAAGTTCTTCAACCGCCTCATTTGAAAATTCAGTTCTAATATTTTTAGCTAAAACTAATCCAGTTATATCTAATCCTGGTAAATTTTTATTTCCATACGATTTTATGATTACTCCATCTGCTGTATGATTTTGACAAAATGTATCAATTTTAACCTTTACGATATCTCCACTAACAGCATGATTGATATCTTCTTTTTTAACAAAAACTTGTAAATGGATTTTATAATCAAGAGGTTTAACAACATATTTACCATGATATTTACTAATAATACCAACTAATTCCGTATTATTTCTTTTAACAATTTCTAAAACTTCACCTTCAAGCCGTCCTTTAGAATCAAAATTGTATTTGACCATAACTTCATCATAAGTTAGTGCTCCATTTAAAGCACTATATGGAATAAAAATACTACCATATTCAGTATCTAAAAAAGCAAAGCCAGCATCTTTTACATCAATAATCCCATATGCTATATTAAAATATGCCAAAGGTGCAAATTGACCTTTAGAATTATAAATTATTAACTTTTCATCGACCATTTGATTTAATGTTTTAGCAAGCAAAGTAAAATCGCTAGCCGAATTAAGATTTAACAGATTATACAATTCATCAATATTTAAAGGTAAATAATCCTTTTTATTCATTATATCTAAAATTTGATTTTTCATAATCATAAATCTCCTTTTTAAAATAAAAAGGGCACTTTATTGGCCCTTTGTGATTTTATAGTTTTGGTAAAATTACTACAACAATTGCGACAACAAAAAAAACAATTGAAAGAACTGTTGTAATTTGATTAATAACTTTTTCAGCACCTCTTTGTTTCTGCTTTGCCATTTCTGATTTTGCCCCTGAAAATGCACTAGATGCATCATCTTTTGAGTTTTGTAATACAATAATTAGCGTTAAAGCCAAAGAGATAACTAATAATAAATAATCATACCAATGCATTGCACCCATATACGTGGCCTCCTATTTGACATTTTAATATATACTAAACAACGTAAATGTATTATATCATAAAATTCATTTTAATTCTACTAATTTACTAATTTATTTTTTTATAGCATATTTAACAACGTCATCAACACTTTCAACGGGAATAATATTTAGACTATTTTTGACACTATCTGGTACTTCTTCCAAATCTTTGGTATTATCTTTAGGAATTAAAATGGTTTTAAGTCCACTTCTATGTGCCGCAATAGATTTTTCTCGTAATCCTCCAATTGGTAAAACTCTACCTCTTAGCGTAACCTCGCCTGTCATTCCTACACAATGATCAACTTTTTTACCATTAAAGGTTGAAATAATTGCTGTAGCAATTGTAATACCTGCAGATGGACCATCTTTAGGAATTGCCCCTTCTGGTACATGAATATGTAAATCACTTTGTTTAAAAACATCAGGATTAATATCAAACTTTTCAGCATTTGTTTTAACATAACTTAAAGCAGCTTGGGCAGATTCTTTCATTACATCACCAAGTTTACCTGTTAGAACAAGTCTACCTTCACCTTTATAATGAGTTGCCTCCACTGACAAAGTATCACCACCAAATTGAGTATAAGCAAGTCCTGTAACAACACCTATTTGATCTAATTCTTCAGTCATATTATGAGTATATTTTGGTCTTCCTAAAAATTCTTCAATATTATCAACTGTAATATCAACTTTGTCTAAATGATCAATCAAAATTGTTTTTATGGCTTTGCGAACTAAAGTTCCAATCATTCTTTCTAATTCACGAACTCCTGCTTCTCGAGTATACTCTTGAATAATTTTATAAATCGCTTGATCACTAATTGTAAAGGATGCTTCATCTAATCCATTATTTAACAATTGTTTTTTAACAAGATGACGTTTGGCAATTTCAAACTTCTCATACTCAGTATAACTAGATACTTCTACAATTTCTAGTCTATCTCGCAAAGGTGCAGGTATATTTCCTAAATAGTTTGCTGTAGCAATGAAAAAAACATTTGATAAATCATAAGGTTCTTCAAGATAATGATCGCTAAAATAGCGATTTTGTTCTGAATCTAAAACTTCTAACATTGCACTAGTTGGATCACCTTTATAGTCACTAGACATTTTATCAATTTCATCTAAAAGAAAAACGGGATTATTTGTACCTGCTTTGGCCATTGATTGTAAAATTCTTCCAGGCAAAGCTCCAAGATATGTTCTTCTATGCCCCCTAATTTCTGATTCATCTTTGACACCACCTAAGGCTTGTTTAACAAATTGTTTATTTAAAGCCTTGGCAATACTTCTTGCAAGTGAAGTTTTACCAACACCAGGAGGACCTACTAAACATAAAATGGTCTGAGGATTTTTATGATTCATTATTTTGACCGCTAAATATTCTAAAATTCGGTCTTTTACTAAATCAAGTCCATAGTGATCTTTATCTAATTCAGCTTTGGCAATATTGATATCCTCACAATCAACTGATTGCTTACTCCAAGGAAGTTCAATCATAAAATCTAAATATTTACGAATTACCCCTGATTCAGGTGAACTACCAGGCATCGAAACATATCTATTCAGTTCAATAAGAGCCTTTTCTTCAATAGTTTTAGGCATACCGGCAGACTGAATTTTTTTCCTAAGTTCATCTATTTCATTTTCACGTTTTGCTTTTTCGCCAAGTTCTTCTTGAATTGCCTTCATTTTCTCACGCAAATAGTATTCTTTTTGCGATTCGCTTATACTTTTTTTTACTTCATTTTCAATTTTAGTTTCTAATTCTTTAAACATTTGTTGCTTATATAAATCTTCTAAAAGTGAGGAAAGACGACTGGTAATGTCTAATTCAAATAAATATTTTAATTTTGACGACAAATCAATATTTAAATTGTGAGCAACAATATCTGTAAACTCATCATAACTTACAGCTTTACTTAAAAGATTATTATTTTCTTTAGTCAAAACAACATCCAATCCTGTTTTAATCATAAATTTTTTAATTAAACCATATGTAGCATCATCCTTAATGTTATCAGATGATATAGATGGAGTTGTCACGATATCAACTAAAAATCCTGTCGATGAAGTTAAGAAACCCTTAATATCGCATCTTACAATAGTCTGAAATTTAACTCTTCTAGTTCCACTAGGACTTGTCATATTCAGTGCGATTTTAGCCACTACAGCTCGTCTATAAAAATCATTTTCAGTAAAATTTGTTTTATTTTTTTCAGGAACTAATAATACTAAATAATTCTTATATTGTTCTGCTACTTTCAAAATTTTTAAATCTATATCATTATTAAAATCAACTCGAACTTCATTATTAGGTAGTGGAACAAAATCCTTAATAACAATTCCTGGCAATTGAGCATCAATTTTTTCTAATCGATTAAACATTTTATCATCCTTTCTAAAAATTTAAAATAACTTAAATTTTTTATTTTATGCATTTATAACTTTTTCTTTTCTTTTTATAATCTTATTTTGATTAATTTCAATTATCTTAGTTCCATCATTCAGTGGTAATTCAAATAATGTATCTAACATCATTTCCTCCACAATTTTTTTAAGTGATCGAGCACCTGTTTTTTCTTTAATTGCTCTTGCGGCAACTTCATCTAAGGCATTATCTAAAAAAGCCAATTCAACATCACATGTTTTGAATATATTTTGATATTGTTTAATAATAGCATTGGATGGTATTGTTAAAATTTGTTTTAATTCACTGGCTGTTAACTCATTCAGTCTTGCAATAATCGGTAATCTTCCTAAAAGTTCAGGAATGATACCATATTTTCTAATTTTATCGAGATAATTAATTTCATCATTAATTTTAGAGGAATTGAAACCCACACTATATTTTGTTTCACCCTCTAATCCTTCAAATGCACCGGCACAAATAAATAAAATATTAGTAGTATCTATTTTTAAACATTCTTGATATGGATGTTTTCTACCCCCTTGAGGAGGAACATTTACAATATTGCCTTCTATAATTTTTAATAAAGCATTTTGAACACCCTCACCAGATACATCTCTTGTTATTGATGGATTTTCACCTTTTCTTGCTAGTTTATCAAATTCATCAATAAAAACTATCCCTTTTTCCGCAAGACTAATATCATAATCCGCATTTTGAATTAATCTTAAAAGAATATTTTCAACATCCTCGCCAACATAACCAGCTTGAGTATAAACAGTAGCATCGCAAATAGCAAGTGGTACTTTAAGAATTTTAGCCATTGTCTTTGCAAGGTGAGTTTTACCAGTTCCAGTTGGTCCAATCATCAAAATATTAGATTTCTCTAAATGAAGAGAAGGATTAGTAATTCTTAAATAATGCAAATATAAAGCAACCGATAAAGTTTTTTTAGCATCTTGTTGCCCTATAACTTCTTTTTCTAAATCCAAATAAATTGATTTAGGTGTTATTTGATTGACTTCAAATTTATATAACTCCCTTTTCTGTTCTTCTTCTTGAAATTCAACTAGTTTATGATATAAATCTAGACAATCAAAACATATACAAGCATTTAATCCTTCAATTCCTAAATTATCAATTGTTATTTCATTATTACAAAATGAACAAAATTTTTGTTTTGCCATATAATAATCACGCTCCATAATTATTATGGAGCGAATTATCTTTTTTATGATTCTTTTTCGTTACTTATTCACTTTTTTGTGTTTTAGTTATTGCATTTGCCTTCAAAAGTTCAATTACTTTATTCGCTTTAACTTGATACGCAACTTGGTTTATACGATATTGTTTTTTGACTTGAGCAATTTTTTTATCCGCATCTTTGTCTTGATCTTTCACACCTGCAATTTTTTTATATTCTGCTTCTATTTCTTTATCAGATGCTTCAATTTTTTCAAGTTCAATAATTTTATCAATCACAAGTTCTTGTAAAAAGGATTTACGCGCATAGTCTTCCGCATTTTTCTTAAAATCATCAAGTGAAGCCATTCCACTATATTGTAACAAAACTTCAACTGGCATTTTGTATTGTTTAGCTTGTTCTTCTACTCTTTTTACTTGATTTTCTACCTCAGAATCAATTAATGATTTGGGAAATTCCGCATAAGATGCTTTACAAACAGCATCAACTAAACTATTTACCAAATGACTTTCTGCTTCTTGTTCTTTTCTCTTTTTTAAATCCGCTTTCACATAATCTAAATACGCATCAACTGTTTGAACTCCAGAAATTTCTAATTCTTTTACCAATTCATCATTTAATTCAGGATATACTTTTCCTTTTACTTCATGAACTTTAACTTTGAAAGTAGCATCTTTACCTGCTAAACTTTCATGATAATCCTTAGGAAAGGTAACATTAACCTCAACTTCATCCTCACTTTTTGCACCAATTAATTGATCTTCAAAGCCAGGTATAAATGATTTTGAACCTAATTCAAGGGGATAATTATCAGCCTTTCCTCCGTCAAAAGCAACACCATTTACAAAACCTTCAAAATCAATAACAACAGTATCCCCATTTTCAGCAGGTGTATCCTTAATGACATTTTCAACTTTAGTATCTAATACCTTTTTAACTTCTTCATCAATATCTTTTTTTAGTACTCTTGTTGAAAGAGGTTTTACTTTAATTCCTTTGTATTCACCAAGATGAACTTCTGGCCATACATCAACCTCAGCTGTATAAGTAAATCCTTTTCCTTTTTCAAGTGAAGAATAATCTAAATCAACTTTCGGTTCATCTGTTGGAAATACTTTTGCCTCCATCACTGCTTTTGGATACGTACTCTCAAAAACAAATTGTAAAGCATCTTGATATAAAGAACTCCAACCATATCTTTGAATAAAAATTGTTTTTGGCATTTTTCCCGGTCTAAAACCATCAGCTTTGACATCTTTTACAACCTTTTCAAAAGCTTTATCTAATGCTTGGTCAAATTCTTCAGCACTAACTTCAACAGTTACTTTAACTGAATTTTCACTTAAGCGTTCTACGTTTACACTCATTTTATTTCTCCTTAAATTTTTTAATATGCTTTATTATTATACTAAATTTCTATGTTTTTTTCAAGTTATAGGCTTTTATTCATATTTAGATAAAACATATTCTTCAACATAGCGAAGTGGCGCAGGTCCACAATCCAAAATATAGGTATGGAACGTTTTATAATCAAAATTGCTTCCTGCTAATTCTTTCACTTTTAGTTGCAAATCTTTAATTTTAAAATAGGTGAAAAAATATGTTTGAAAATTATTAGGAATCTCAACCAATTGCTCAAAAGTTGCTCTAATCGCCTCTTCACTAGCATTTGGATTAAAGTTTAAAATAAAATTTCTTAACTCATTGATATCCCAACCATTATAATGGATTCCCATATCAATTCGTGAATAAATTGCCGCATTGTATTCTTCTTGGAAAATTAAATAATCAACAAAATCATCCGAATATTTTCCCCTTAATAATTCAAAACTAAAAATTTCGGTATAAGTTGCCCAGCCTTCTGAATAACCGGATGATTTTAAAACTTTTCTCAAAATATTAACATCTTTATTTTTAAAGTAAACATTTTGATATAGATGTCCAGGATATCCCTCATGTGCCAATGTTGTATATAAATAGTTATAATCAAGATTGCCATATTCATCTTTAATATCTGCATTGTTTAAATAAATAAATTCTTCCGTAAAATTATCAATCGCACTAGTCATATAAGCAGCTGGACTAAAATTCTCTTCCATTGCTTTATCAATATATTTAACTGTTATCTTAGGTTTAGAAGTAAGTGGCGGAAAATAACTATCAAACGCTGTTTCATAATATGAAAGTTGTTCTTCTGGCGTTTGATTCATCAATTGATAATTCAATACTTCATTTCTAAACTCCTCATCTGTCAAAACTAAATTTTGATAATATGTTAATTTTTCTTCATATATAGCAATTTTATTTTCAATATAGCGAATAGCATCTTCTACTGAAATTTTATAACCCACAGTATCTTGAAAATCAAGTTCATAATACATCTTGCCAATTTCTTCACCTTTAGAATTTATATAATGAGCTAGTCCCATATTGTTCGTTGCTCTACCTTTTAATTTAGGTAACTCTGTTTGTACATAACGATATCCTTCAAGTAATGGTCCCATTACTTTTTCTACATTCGTCTCTTTATATAATGTTTTTTCTTCAGATGTTAAAAAACTACATTCATCAATTTTTTTATTAATTGTTGTAATCATAAAATGTTCTGAACTATCCACTTTTGAAATAAAATTTTGACATTGCATAACCACTTTATCAATTACAAAATCTGGCATTCCATAGCCATTATCAGCCTTTTCAATTTCAAAATTGACATAGACTTCAAAAGTTTCTGGAACTAAATCTAAATATTTAAAATAATTTTCAATATCTAATTTTGTTCTAAATTTATATTCTACTAAAAGTAATGGTAATTGTGCTTGATATCCAAGATAAGAACCCAAATAATTATTACTTAAATATCCCATTTCCATCGTTTTAGCATTAATATTATCAACTAAATCAACGATGATATTATAAGTCATTTTTTGATCCTCATTTAACTTATTATAATCATATCGTTTAATACTACCAATAGTTAAGTTTATCAGTACCTTACTAGCATCCGATGTTAATCCTGGTGTTGGTAGCGAAGGTTCATAGTGTTCTAAACCAAAATTTTCTGGATGTTCAAATAAAAAATTAGAAGTCATTTCATCGTTACCTATTAATAACATAAAAACTTGATTAGCAACATCATCAAAAGTAGCAGGATCTAGTTCACCTTGACAATTATCACAACTAGCAACACAAAGTGTCAAAACGCTAATTGCAATCACAAAAATAATTTTTTTTAATGCTCGCATAATTTTTTCCTTTCTTTTCTATTCAAATTTTTTAAATAATAATCTCACTTATCTTAGCTTTTTCACACCCTTTATAAGAAAGCACATATAAGTTATTGTTATAGTTGATTAAATTTGTTTCAACATCTTTTCTTATCATTAACTGTTTTTTGGGATATCCTATCGTTTTTCCATTATATTTAATTAGTGCCTCATATTGAGTAAAGCCAATAAAAAAATTCATTAACAAATCTTTATTATTTAATGGTAAACACCAAAATAATTTATTAACAATATTTTCAATATTATCAATTTCTCTAACTTTCTCTACATCTATTCCTATTTTTTTATTAGAAATTGCAACAACACAAAAATCTGCTGAATGGCTGATATTAAAATAAAATAATCTAACCATAGGTTTACCGAGTTTTGTAAAATAAAAATCTAAATCTTTTAAATTTTTATGATAATGTTTTTTTACAATCAAATCTAAACAATACCATGAAAATATTGAAGAATACAATGCTTTCTGATTTTTCTTTCTCAACAAGTAGTCCTTTATTATATCGGGAAATATTTCAATATCGATATGATAATTTTCTCTAATTTTTGCATAATAAATATGTAACATTTTATTCACCTTATAATGACTATCATTTATATTATATCACATTTTTTTAATTTAACTAAAAAGATGCCTTATTATATATAAAAAATGATAAAATAAATAATCATCTTATTCATCGTAAATTTTATTTTAAAAAATAAAATAAATCATTAACAAACTTTTAATTTGCTAATGATTTAAAATAATTTAACTAATTTTTTTTCGATTTCTAAGTTTTATTTTATAAAATACAATAAAAAACATAATGAAAATAATAATAAATCCACCTAAAATTAAATACATTTGCCACACTTCAACTAAATTACCAAAAAAATAAGTATTATAATCAACCGAATTCTTAATATTAGTAACCACTTCATTGGGAAAACCAATTTTTTCCATCTCAAATATGATTCCTCTCATTGTATGATTTCTAATTAATGAAGTTGCATAAGTACTAGGAAAAAATGACAAAATATTTTGAAGAACACTTCCAAATTGTGATATCGGCATATAAGCACCACATATGAAACCATAACCTGAACTTATCATAGTCCCAACTGCTGACATCTGACCTTGAGTTTTAAGAGGATAACAAAGAATAGTCGAAAGAGTAGTACCAAATAAAACTAATAAAACAATATCTAACATAATTAATAAAACATCAATTACTGATAAATACCATCCTACAATCCCCATATATATAAAGCAGACAATCATTGCCAAAAAACAAATAATAGAGGAACTAAAGATGGTGGAAAAATAGTAACTACCAATAATTAGTGGTTTTCTTACTGGAGATGTAATGAAATCATTATTTGCTCCTGTCACCTTATCTTGAATGATAATTAAATTATTACAAAAAGAAATCGTAATACAACTAACCGCAAATAAAGAAGAAAACAATTGACTACTGACAAATCCATTAATCAGTTTATCATCAATTTCAAAACTTTCAGGAAAATTTTGGATAAAAATATCTTTATAAACACGTCCTAAAAAAGTAATATACAAAACAAGCAAAATAATTGGAGTAATTAATGATGAGATTAACATTCCTTTATCTTTAAAAAATAACTTCATATTACGTTTTATCAAATATCCCATTGTTCTCATTATAAACAATCTCCTCCTGTTAAAACCTTTCCTGTTGCCGCAAGAAAAACATCATCCATTTTTCCTTTAGTGATTTCAAAATCAACAAATAAATCAGGATATTTATGAATGAGATGCACTGCTTCTTTTGTATTAGAAACTAATATTCGATAATAGTCATTAATCTTTTGATATGAAAGATGCATTTGTTTGATATCATCTTCACAAATATTATATAAAGTTATAAAATCACCAGTATATTTATTTTTCAAATCTAAAGGAGTTCCACTTGCAACTTTTTTCCCCTCATCAATAATAACAACATAATCGGCATCACTTGCTTCTTCCATATAATGAGTCGTCAAAAAAACTGTCATTTTTAATTCTTTTCTTAAACTTTCAATTGCATTCCATACAAGAGTTCTTGTACGTGGATCTAATCCTGTCGTAGGTTCATCTAAAATTAAAATTTTAGGATTATGAATAATTGCTCTTGCAATATCAATTCTTCTTTTTTGACCACCAGATAATTTACCATATGGACGATCTAATAAATTTTCAAAATTTAAAATTTTAGAAACTTTTTTCAGTTGCTCAATAAATTTTTCCTTATAAATTCCATATAAAGCAGCTCTACTTTCCAAATTATCGTATACAGTCAATGATTTATCCAAAACCGAATCTTGGAAAACAATGCCGATTTCTTTTTTGATTAAACTAACATTTGATATTTTATCAATATCATAACCATCAATTATAATTTGACCACTATCTTTTTCAAGTTGTCCACACATAATTGAAATAGTAGTGCTCTTTCCTGCACCATTTATTCCTAAAAAGGCAAATAATTCACCTTCTTCAACACAAAAACTCAAATCATCTACTGCTTTTATTTTACCAAAACTTTTATTAAGATGATTTATCTCAATTATTTTATCCATATATTTCTACCTATTAAAAATTACACGTTCATTATTAAACATTTTAGTCAATAAGAAAACACCAAGTCCAATATAAACTATATTACTCGTTATACAAATAAGAAAAGAAACGGGATCTATTGTAATACTAAATACACCAATTAAACACTGAACAATATTATAAATAGGAATGATATACAACAATTTATTACTAGTAGCCGTCGTTGACATAAAATTAGTAATACCAACTAGCAACACTATCATCATCAGAGGTATTGCATAGGATGTTGCTTCTTTGACACTTTTTGCAAAAGTTGAAACAATTGTAAGAAGCGTTGTAAATAATAATACTGTCATAACAATCAAAACTAACATCAAAAGAATCGTTGATAAACCATATGCTTGAAATGAAAAATCTGTTCCCATTAATTTTGGCAATGATAGCATTAAACCTAAAAAACTTACAAGCGCTGAAACTAAAGAAGTAATTCCAAGTGACAATATTTTTCCAATAGCAATATGACTTCTTTTAGTTGGCGTTATCAATAATGTTGCAATAGTTCCTCTTTCTTTTTCGCCTGCTACAGATTCACTACAAACTCCCATTGCCCCTGAGAAAAGAAAAACCATTAATAAAAAAGGTAGCATCATTGAAATAATTTGAATTGTTGTATCTTCTTTTTTTGCTACATCATATTTAATATCTAAATCCCTGTTAATATCAAATTTATTTGAAATATTACTTTCATATTGATTTAATATTTCTAAATAATAACTATAAAATAAATTAGATGATTCTGAAGTAGAATTATAATATATTTCAATATTAGGTGCCATCTTTCCTGTATCTATATCATAAGCAAGCATCTTTTGATAAAAATCTTCTTCATAAATAATATATAAATCAGCCTCTTTATCTTTTATCTTATCAATAATCTTATCTTTTGATAAATTTTCTTTATTTTTATTGATATTCCAGCCATCTTTATTTAGAAAAGATTGGAACTCTGTTGGCTCATTCTCAACATAAACCGTAAAATCAGTAATCGTAGGTGCTATTTTCTCCATTGAAATATTTCCCATCAAATTATAGATAACAAATATTAAAACTCCAGGTAATACTAAACCTATAATCATTCTTGGATCTGTAAAAAATCTTTTTAATTCTTTTTTTACAATTGTCCATATATTACTCATATTTTTCACCAATCCTTTCATCATATAATTCAAAAAAGACATCTTCTAATGATTTTTCTTTTGTCAAATTTGTTAAACTATCATCTTTAATCATTCTCCCATCAAAGATAATTCCTACACGATCACATAATTTTTCAACAAGTGAAAAAATGTGTGTTGAAAGAATGATTGTCTTTCCTTCTTTTTTTAATTCAATTAAAAAATCTGTAACGGATTTTGCTGTAATAACATCTAACCCATTCGTTGGCTCATCAAAAATAATAATTTCTGGATCATGAACAATTGAAATTACAAGTGAAACCTTTTGTTTCATTCCTGTTGACAAATCACCAATTTTAACCTCTTTAAAATCTTCAATGCCAAATTTTTTAAATAAATAATTTTTTCTTTGCTCTGATAGTGTTTTTTCAATTTTATGAAGAGCAGAAAAATAATCATACAAATAATTAGGAGTAAAAAAATCTTCCAATTTTAACTCACTAGTCAAAAAACCAATTTTTTGGCGAACCATATCAGGGTTTTTGGCAATATCAATACCATCAACAAATACATCACCACTATCTGCTTTAATCAATGTTGATATAATTCTAAGAGTTGTTGTCTTTCCTGCACCATTTGGTCCTAACAAGCCATAAATTTCCCCCTTATATGCTTTGAAAGATAAACCGTCTACAGCAATTTTATACAAATCATTCGTTTTATTAATTTTTCGCTGTTTTGCAGTCAATTTAAAAGTTTTCTTCAAATCCTTTACTATTAATATTTCTTCCATCTTTTATCTCCTTCGTAAATAGTAAATCTATTATACTATATTTGTCTTTCTTTTTCAACTCAAATGTATCATTATGTATAAAATGTATTTAATAATAAATATTATAACTGACATTTTAATGTCAGTTATTTTTAAATATAGATCCATCAATCATATAACTCACCCACTCAGCAATATTTGATGCATGATCAGCAATTCTTTCAATATATTTTGCAATAAGAGTAGTATATATAATATAAGGAATAGCACATTCTGCGTTTTTATCAAAATTAGTCAAATCGAAGACAATCTTAGCATAGATACGATCAACTTCATCATCTAATAAAATTGTTTTCTTAGCTAATTCAATATCTTCATTAACGAAACTGAGAATAGCATCATTTATCATTTTTAAAGCAATTTGAACCATCTTATGAATATTTTCACTATTTTTAATATCAATGGCCTCCAATTTTTGACTAAATTCCATGATATCTTCGGCATGATCACCTATTCTTTCAATATCTGAAACAAGTTTTAAAATAGCAATAACTTCTCGCAAATCTTTGGCAAATAACCTTTCTTTAATTAAAAGGTTAAAACAAATTTCATCAATCAATTCTTCATATTGATTAACAATTTTATCATTAATTATAATTGGTTTTGTTTTTTTGGTATAAAAGGCTACTGCATCAGTAATATTATTTTTTACTTGATCAGCCATTTTTATCAACATTTGCTTTAAATATTTAATCTCACTTTGTAATTGCATCTTATCCAAACCTTCCTGTAATATAATCTTCTGTTTTTTTATTTAAAGGATTACTAAATAAATGAATTGTTTCATTAAATTCCACAATTTCACCTAACATAAAAAATGCTGTATAATCCGAAATTCTACTTGCTTGTTGCATATTATGAGTTACGATTACTATTGTAAAATCCTTTTTTAAACTATTAATTAACTCCTCAATTTTGATAGTTGCGATTGGATCTAACGCTGATGTAGGTTCATCCATTAAAATTACTTCTGGAGCCATTGCAATGCATCTAGCGATGCATAAACGTTGTTGTTGACCACCTGATAATCCTAAAGCATTATCCTTTAAACGATCTTTTACTTCTTCAAAAAGTCCTGCTTTCTTTAATGAATCCTCGACAATCAAGCGTAATTTTTCTTTATTTTTTATGCCTTGGCACCTAGGACCATAAGCAATATTATCAAAAATTGACATAGGAAAAGGATTCGGATTTTGAAAAACCATTCCCACTTTAGTTCTTAAATCAATTGGATTTATTTGATTTATATCCTCTTTTTTATATGTTATGGTTCCTTCTATTGTACAATTTTCAATTAAATCATTCATACGATTGAAACACCTAAGTAAAGTAGATTTACCACAACCTGAAGGACCGATGAAAGCAGTTACTTTATTTTTATAAATATTTAAATCAATATTTTTTAAAACTTGTTTTTCACCATAATTAAGATTAACATTTCTTATTTCAAAAATTGGTAATGTTTTTTGAATATTCTCTTTAGACAGCATTATTTTTCTCCTTATTAAAACATTTTGAAACAATTTTTATTGAAATACTCAAAAGTAAAACTGTTAATAAAATAACAATTGCAATAGCACATGCATGTTCATAATTAGGATTATCTCCTTCAAGTAAAGTCCAAATATGAACAGCTAAAGTTGTAGATTTTTCATTCAAAATTGCTTTATCTTTAATAGCAGTACCAATCGCATAGATAAGGGCTGCCGATTCTCCAATAATTCTTCCAATTGAAAGTAAGGTAGCAGTTAAGATACCATTTAATGCACTAGGTAGGATTACCTTAAAAATTGTTTGAATTTTAGATGCACCCAGTGCCAAAGAAGCATTTCGATAATCTTGTGGGATTGCTTTCAAAGCCTCTTCTGTTGTTTTAATTATAATTGGTAATAAAATAATTGACATTGTAAAAGCCCCTGATATAATACTGCCACCACTTGAATGAATGACCTTATTAAAGATAGGAATAAAGATAATGGCCCCTACTAAACCAAAGATAATCGAAGGAATTCCCGATGTCATATCAATCATTGTTCTAATTAAAGTCGTAAATTTATTATCTTTTGCATATTCATTTAAATATATAGCTCCTCCAACTCCTAATGGTATGGCAATAATAAGTGTTATAATAATGAGATAAATTGTTGTTAGGAGCGAACCACGTATTCCTCCTCCACCTGTTGTAATAATCATATCTGAAATTATTTTTGCTTGATTTAAGCACTCAACCATCTCGGATGCACCCTTTTTGGCAATTGTATAAATTGTTTTGCCATCTTCTTTCATTAAAACTATTTTGGAGATTTGAGAACCTACTTTAATTTTAATTGTTGCACTAGAATTCTTTTCTATTAATTGATTAAAAGGAGAATTTTCATCAATATAGGCAATGGTTACAACATCTAGTCCCTCTGCATCTTTATCGTCTTGTAATGATATTCCCCAAATATTAGAAAAATATGTATTTTCTAATTTGGGATTTGTAAATAATTGCAAGGAATTATGCGTTTTTTCTAGAGAATAAGTTGTTTTTGAATAATTACTAAAAAGTAAATCAAAAGATAAAGTTTTGCTACCTTTTGCAAAAATAAATATAAATAAAGTTATTAAAACAATGAAGCCAAAACTTGAAACAATCCAAGTAATACTATTTAAAATACTATCTTTCATTTTTCGTTTTTTTAATCTTTTGAACAAATTATTATTTGCTGCTTGCATTATATCTTTATTCTCCTTTTAATTAAGTTTAAAAGTAAGTTACTACCTAAAATTAACATAATTAGAACAATACCTACACTAAACCTTATATCATATTCCAAACCTTCTGCCTCTGTTAGACCTTGAAGCATTGTAGACGTTAAAGTTTTAGTAGCCTCAAATGGATGAAAATTAGGACCTGAACTAGGATTTCCAGCAACCATTGAAACTGCAGTTGCCTCACCTAATGCTCTACCTATTCCTAATATAACACCAGAAAATATTCCATTTTTAGCACTTGATAAAACAATTTTAAAATTGGTTTGCGTAATGGAGGCTCCAAGTGCAAGAGAACCTTCGATGTATGCTTTTTTGACTGCTTGAATGGAAGAAACCGAAATCATCGTAATCGTTGGAATAATCATTATTGCCAGTACAATTGCAACCGTTAATACCGAAAGCCCTCCAGCACTTTGATACCCAAAAAAATTACTCAACGCTTTTACTATTTTAGTTACAACTCCCATTCCAAACATCCCATAAATAACCGAAGGAATGCTTGATAGCAATTCAATAATATAACTTAAAATTGTACTAATTTTTTTAGGTGCAATTTTTGCGATAAAAAGTGCTGTTAAAATTGAAATTGGAATAGCCATAAGTAGTGATATAATAGTAACATAAATTGTATTGACAATAATAAAACCGATACCATAAATATTAGGATTTTTAAACCATCTACTTCCAAATATAAATTTAATAAAATCAACCTTATAAAAAGCACCATTAATATGATAACTTTTGATAAAAGGAGTTAACCCCTTTATTAAAATAAACAAAACTATAAAAATAATGACCGATGAACAAATTAAAGTAACTGTTAAAAAGAAATAACGCCAAATTTTATCCATTATACTTTTTTTAATGGTTATATCACTTTGATTGGTTTGCTTTTTCATAAAAACCTCGTAAAACTTTTTCAAACTTAATACCATATGAATGATTTGTATCCTCTTTGGTCAAAACAATTGCGTCTTTAACAAATTTCATTGCTTCTTGGATTGATATATTCATCTCATGAGAAATAAAATATTTTCCAATCATATAACTTAAAAAAATATCTCCTGTGCCATGATAATTACCATTTATTTTTTGCTCTTTGAAGGAAGTAATTTGATGACTATGGTATTGTTTGAATAAAACATAAATTTCATCTTTATTCATTTCTATTCCCGTAATAATCATGTTTGTTAAAAATTTCTTTGTCAATTCATGAATCAGTTCATAAATTCTATTAGGATGATTGATAGTTTGATATTCACAATTCATTAAGAAAAAGGCCTCTGTGACATTTGCCACAATATAATCGGCATAAAAGCACAAAGACCTTAATTTTTCAAGATAATTATCATTAAATCCTTGATATAATTTACCATTATCAGCACAAGCAGGAGTAAAAAATACTAATGTATTTCTCTTTTTAAATAATTTAATGATGGTAATTGTTTTTTCTATTAATTTTGTACTGCCCAAATATCCAATATATATTGCATCAAAACTAATATTATTATCTTGCCAACTTTGACATATCTTATCTATACTTTCTGATAAATCCTGAATATATATATTTTTAAAACCACCTGTATGAGTTGATAAAATCATTGTGGGCAAGATAATTGTTTCAATACCAAAAGTCGATAATATAGGTAAAGCAACACTATTTGAACATTGACCATAACATGATAAATCTTGAATTGATAATATTTTAGGCATTAGTTATTTGACTTCTTCCCATTTACTATAAGTACCATCATATATTTTTTTAAGCATATCAGCAGTAACCCTATCTAATGGATTAATTTCATTTACAACCGCAACGATTGCATCAACACAAATTTTACCATATGTTCCTTCTGCACCTTGTTCTGTTGTTTTAAATTCTCGTGAAGCAAAAGCAATGTGTAGAAAAGTTGCTGAATCTTTTCCTTCTCCTTGAGTAAATTTATAAGCATCTCCTGATCCTGTATGATTATGCTCTGCTACAAAATTACCACATTTAGTAGAAAATTCTCTTGACAATTCGTTAGCTATTTTTTCTACAGATGTTGAACCACCAAATTTAATTGTAATATTTGAATTATCTTCAAGACAAATAGGATAGTTGTCTTTTATTGAATCCCATGATGGTTCATCACCGGTAATATCAACAATTCCATCTTTACTTTGAATTGTTATTAAAGCATCTGATGTTTTTAAAAAAGCAAGAAAAGCTTCAACAATTTTTTGCTCTTTTTCTGTTGCAAATTCGTTTCTAACAATATAGTTAAAATTTCTTGTGAGTTTATAACTTCCATTTAAAACATTTTCTTCAGTTGGAGCAACGCCTTCATAAATTAATCCCTTTAATCCAGAATCTTTAAGGGAAGAAAGTGAAATATAACCTATACCATATTCATCATTCTTAACGCTTTCAACCATGGCACCATTATTTTTAGCTTCTAAAATGCCACTACCTAATACACTATTATCACTTACAGCATCAGTAAAATGAATATTTGTGAAAAAACCATCACGCGTACCACTTGTCTTATCACGAGTGTATAATTGAATTTTAGCACTTGAGTCAAATTTTTCATCATCTTTACAACCAACAATTCCGAATAGGGAAACGGCTAAAAATACTATACATAAAACACTTTTTAAATTTTTCTTCATTTTTTTCTCCTTTAAATATTAAATAATTATTATAAAAGTTATCAATAACTTTTTACGAAAACATTATATCAAATATTTTTTTGTAATTCGTTTATTTTTTTTATTATATTTGTAAAAAAAATGTAAAAAAAGAATCCGTTATGACGGATTCATATTTTATTTCATAATTGGACTAAACTCAACGGTAAACATTGTATATTTTTCATATTCACTCTCAACTGATATTTTCCAACCAGATTGATTTATAATTTTTTTAACGATAGCAAGTCCTAAACCAAATCCTGTACTATGCTCATTATGAGATTTATCAATAGTATAAAATCGATCAAAAATTTTATCTAAATCACCTTGTTTAATGCCATGACCTGTATCTTTAATTTTTAAAATAATTTTATCATCATCTTTTTTTAAATGAATTTCAATTTCACCATTTGTTTTATTATATTTAATTGCATTCGTTAAAATATTACTTATAATTTCAAAAATTTTCTCTGTTCTTGATAAGATAAAGAGATTCTCTTCTATCAAGGTCGTAACCTTTAAATTTTTTTCAGGAAAAACAGCCTCAAAATTATGTAAAATATCAATTAAAATCGTACTTATACATACTGGATAATTTGGAAGATTATCACTCTCAAGCAAACTATAATGAATAATATTTTTAATTAAATTACTCAAACGATTTGTTTGTTTCAAGATTATTTCACAAGATTTTTGAATTTTTTCCTTATCAAGATTACCCGTTAAAATCATTTCAGCAAAACCTTTAATACTAGTAAGAGGTGTATTCATTTCATGCGTAACATTAGCAATAAAATCATTTTTAGAATTTTCCATTCTTTTTATTTCAGTTACATCAGTAACTAAAATGACTTTTGCATTTTCGCTTTTAGTAAATCTAATTGCATATTCTTTATCATTTTTTTTCCGATAAAAAAGAAATTGTTCTTCTTGTTCAATACCTTCTAAAATTTCTTGATCATCTTTAAAAAATGGCAAATTTTCCCCCACCTCACTATATCCAAAAAGTTCATTTACAATATTATTTGCTAAAATTAAATGATTATCAAGACCCAAAATGATAATACCATGTTCCATATTGTTTAAAACAATATTTTCAATTTTTTTATCCTCTTTAATTTTTGATATTTTATCATCAATTCTTTCATTCATATTATTGATAATTTTTACAATTTGAGAAAATTCGGGATAAGTACTACTAACTTTTTGACCACTTGCACCTTCAATAGAAAGTTTTTCAATAGGTTTAATGATATAGTCTACTAATATCCAAGTGAATAGCAAACAAACAATGATTTCAATAATAAAAAACCAAATCAGTGATGGAATACTATCAATAAATATTTGACTATATGTTGATGTTTTTACAGCAACCCTAACATATCCATCATTGACACTTTTACAAAAATATACCATCTGTTGTGCTAAAGTATCTGATTTTCTAATGGCAAATCCTTCACCTTCAAGACTTGCAATTTTAACTTCTTCTCTATTTAAATGATTATCAAGTGGTAAATTTTCTTCACTATCACCTACAACTTCACCATTTTTATCTATAAAAGTAACCCTTACTCCATTTAATTTACGAGAATATGATTCTGCACCAGCAACATCCCAAGAAAATTCTTCACTATATTGATTCATATAAATATACAAATTGTTCTTCGCATCTTCTAGAAATTTTTCATAATATATCCGAGATGAAATAATAGAAAAAATAAATGTAGAAGTAAAGATAATGATAATAAATACAAATAAAATTCTTTTTTTCATTTAAATTAGCCTACTTTGTTCTAAATTTATATCCAACACCAAAAATAGTTTCAATTTGAGAAAAACCTAATTTTCGAAGTCTTAAAATATGGTTATCTATTGTTCGTGATTCACCTAAATAATCATATCCCCAAATTGCATTAATCAAACGCTCTCTTGATAAAACTACATCAGGATTTTCAACAAAATATAAAAGTAACTGATATTCTTTATTATTTAATTCTAATACTTTACCTTTATAAGTAACTTCCATTTTATCTTTATTGATAATTAAATCATCTAAAATTTTTTCTTCATTTACACATCTTCTCAAAGCTGCTTTTACTCTAGCAATTAGTTCAAGCGTACTGAATGGTTTTGTAATATAATCATCAGCACCACTATTTAACCCTTTAACTTTATCTAATTCTTGACTTAAAGCACTTAACATAATGCACTGAATATGAGGATATTTCGCCTTTACCTTTGTTAATACATCTAATCCATTTCCATCTGGTAACATAATATCTAGTAAAATTACTATTGGAAGTTCTTTATCAATGGCCTCTAAAAAATCAGATATTTTAGAAAAACTCTTTATTGATATTTGTGCCATTTCTAATGCCATCGTGACTAATTCACGAATACTTTCATCATCTTCTAATACATATACTTTATAATTCATAACGATCCTATTTTAAGCTATTAACCATCGTATCGGCAATATAATCTAAATGATCTCCGGCTCTTTCTAAATTTGATATTAAATTAATAAAAATACCACTACTTTGAGGCTTACACTTACCTTCTTCCAAACGTTTAATATGACCATTTATTAAAGTACTACGCATATGATCAATTTCATCTTCTAAATCTTTTACTTTGCCAATCAAACTATAATCAGAATATAACATTATTTTTTTAATATTGGCAAATTGCTCCTTTAACATTCCTTGGAGTTTTTTAATTGATTCATATACGGAATCTGAAAATTCAATATTATTATTTATAACTGAACGAGTATATTTCACCATATTATCGGCAATTTCAGCCTCACGAATGAAGTCATTTAGACTATGATGGAGAGCCGAAATTGTTTTTTCATCTTCAATTGTTACATCTTGAGATGATACTTTAACTAAAAAAGTAATAATTTCTCTATTTACTATTTCAATATCAGAAATTTTTTCTTTTATTTCCTCTTCTGCAAGGATACTTTTTTCAACAAATTTTGTTATTGCTAAATCTAAAGTATTCATGGCGAATTCACCAAGTAAAACAGTTTCTTTAATTGCTTGATTAATAGCTATTCCTGGAGTATGAATAAAACGTTCATCAAGATAAGTTGTTTTCTTGTCTTCTTTTTTATCTTTAATTATCAACTCTGATAGTTTTACAAAAACATTAACAAATCCAATAAAAAGAATCGTAGAAACTACATTGAATAAAGTATGGAACATCGCAATTTGAGTAGTTGGCGAACTAAACCATTTTTGGAGCGTATCAACCATAAAATCTTTCCAAATTAATAAAATAATAATAAAAATAATACTACCAAAAATATTAAACAACAAATGAATTAAACTAGCACGTCTAGCATTGACAGAAGCACCAATAGATGAAATTAGAGCAGTAACACAAGTCCCAATATTAGTACCTAAAACGACAAATAAAACAGCATTAGGATCACTACCAATTGTAATTCCCGCCCCAACAATGGAAATTAAAATTGTTGTAACCGCTGATGAACTTTGAACAATTGCTGTAATTCCTGCTCCTATTAAAACCAATAAAAAAGGATTATTGACACTTTGTAAAAGATGAATGACTTGCTCTGATTCTTTCATTGCTTCCATCGAACCAGACATAATTTCAAGTGAAATAAATACAAGTCCCAATCCTGCCAATGATAAACCAATCGTTTTAGTTTTATCCTTTTTCCCTAACATATTCATGAAAATACCTATAAAAGCAAGGATAGCAACATATGCAACAATATCAAAACTTTGTAAAGCCACAATTTGGGCTGTAATCGTAGTTCCGATATTGGCTCCCATAATCATTGTGGTAGCTTGAAATAAATTCATAACACCTGCATTAACAAATCCAACAATCATAACGGTAGTGGCACTAGAACTTTGAATAATTGCAGTGACTAAAGCACCTATCCCAACACCTATAAAACGATTTTTTGAAGTTTTATTAAATAAACGTTTTAACCCAGCACTAGCTAATTTTTCAATGCTTTCTGATAGAACTTTAAAACCCAAAAGAAAAGCTCCCATTCCTCCCAATAATTCAATAATTGCTAATATAATATTGTTCATCTATAAAATACCTCTTTAATTTATCAATTTCCTGAATTTAGTTTTTAACATACTTTGTAATATTTTAACATAAGTTTATTTTTTTTAATATCAATTTACTTTAAATGAGATAAATTTTTAAATAATGTCATAACCAATATAAAAAACAAAAGCAATTTCTAATATAAATATTAGAAATTGCTCAATGATTTATGAACCTAAATAAGCTTTTTTAACATTTTCATTATTTAATAGCTCTTCTCCAGTTCCACTTAAAATTATTTTACCAGTTTCAAGTACATAACCTCTATCAGCAATGGATAAAGCCAATTTTGCATTTTGCTCTACTAAAACAATTGTAATACCACTTTCATTTAATTTTTTTATTATTTCAAACACTTCTTTAACAATGATTGGAGCAAGACCCATAGATGGTTCATCTAACAAAATAATCTTTGGTTTGGCCATCATTGCTCTTGCAATAGCTAACATTTGTTGTTCGCCACCAGATAATGTTCCCGCCTTTTGTTTTTTTCTTTCCTTTAGTCTTGGAAAAATATCGTATATTTCATCTAAATCTGCCAAAATTTTTTTTCTTGAATGTCTTTTAAAAGCACCCATTTCTAAATTTTCTTGAACAGTTAAACCAGCAAAAACTTGTCTTCCTTCTGGTACATGTACTAAACCATAACTAGAAATTTTATGTGCTTTAACTTTTAGTAAATCAACGTTTACAAATTTATAATAATTTTTCCGTATTTTTTTAATCTTCAAATAATTCCATTTTGTGATTTTTCCAAAAACTTCCTCCGTTATATCTTCCTCACTTCTAATTTTTTGAAACGCCATCTCAGAAGTATCATATACTTTTAATAATAAATCTGTCATTTTTTTGCCAGCAAAGCGATTTAAAGTTCTCTTATCAGATAGCATCGATAAGTCTAATTTTGCATATGATTCTGGTTCACTTTTTACAAGACCGCTAATGGCTTTTAAAGTTGTTGTCTTGCCGGCTCCATTTGCTCCTATTAAAACCACAATCTCTCCTAAATTTACATCTAAATTTATTTTATCAATTGCTTTAAGATTTCCATAACAAACAGATAAATTTTCTATTTTTAACATTTTCACTCTCCTAAATATGCTTTAATAACCTCTGGATTTTTTTGAATTTCTAGAGGAACTCCTTCAGCAATCAATTCACCAAAATTTAAAACATAAATTCTATCACAAATGCCCATAACAAACTTCATATCATGTTCTATTAATAAAATTGTGGTTTCAAATTTCTCTTGAATTATTTTAATTGTTTTCATTAATTCTTCAGTTTCATGAGGATTCATCCCAGCGGCAGGCTCATCTAAACAAAGCAATCTAGGAAAGGTTGCAAGAGCCCTTGCAATCTCTAATTTTCTTTGCTTTCCATACGGCAAATTTTGTGCAAGTTCATCCTTATATTCTAAAAGTCCCAAAACTTCTAAGATTTCTTGAGCTTTTTGATGGACTTCATTTTCTTCTTTCCAGTATTTTTTAGTTCTAAAAATACTGGAAAATAAACCATATGACATATTATTGTGATATGCTACTTTAACATTTTCTAAAACTGTTAACTGTTTAAATAAACGAATATTTTGAAAGGTTCTTGCAATACCTTTTTGGACCCTTTTATGAGTAACAAGATCTGTAATATCTTCGCCCATTAATTGAATAGTACCCGAAGTTGGCCTATAAAGACCAGTTATCAAATTAAATATCGTCGTCTTACCTGCACCATTTGGTCCAATTAATCCTATTAATTCCTTTTTATGCATTTCCATACTAAAGTTAGAAACCGCTTTTAAACCACCAAATTCAATTGAAAGATTATCAATTACTAAAACTTTACTATCCTGCATCATTGCCTTCATCCTTTTCTATCCTTATTTTAGACTTCGTTTTTTTGTGAAATAATTTTCTTAGTGTATCCCAGGTCAATTCTTTCGTCCCTAATAGTCCTTCTGGCCTAATTAACATTACAACAATTAATATAATACCATATATGAGAAGTTGATATCCACCAGGTGCATTTAAAAGCAATTTATATGAAATAAAGGTTAATAACGCAGTTGATAATAACGTTCCAGTAAAAGAACCTAGGCCTCCTAGAACAATAAAAACCAATAATTCAATTGATCGATCTTGCGAAAAAAGAGATGTACCTAAAAAAGAAGCAAAATGATAGTATAATCCTCCTGCTAATCCAGCAAAAATGGCTGATAACGTAAAAGTAAAGATTTTATATTTTTTAACTGGAATACCTGATGCTTCAGCTGCTATTTCATCTTCTCTAATGGCTAAAATAGCTCTACCATGTCGTGATTTAAAAATCATTATAAAACAAACAAGAGTTATAATTAGAAAACTTGCAAAAATTGGAGTATTACCAGCAATACTTGTATAGTAAGATGGACCATCTACACCATACTTAAACCCATCAATAGTCTGTAAATTATTAGCAATGGAAACAAATACTAAGCCTATACCTAAAGTTATAATCGCAAGATAGTCTCCCTTCATTCTACCAAGAACTGCAAGACCAATTAAATATCCGATAATACCTGTAAAAATGGCCCCTATAATAACCGCAAAAATTACTAAAATGTATCCAGCAAAATGAACTTGACCAGTACCAACATTATAAAAAATTTCACGCATTTGACTAGCAGTATAATTATTCGTATGCATTACAACTTGATATATTTTTTGTGAAACATAACTTGCAACAATACCACCAACAAGCATAAAGCCACCATGACCTAATACCATTTCTCCAAGACAACCACAAACAATATTTAAAGATAATGCCGCAATAGAAAAAATAATCATCTGAGGAATAATTAATTTTAATGATAACGTTTTGGTTAAAAGGCTTAACACAATTACAAAGATAACACTACAAATGGTATTTAAAAGATATCTTTTATAATTTGGCTTTATTGATTTAGTTTTGTTAAATTCAACTTTTGCTTCCATCTTACACCTTCTCTCCTACCATTTTACCAAGAATTCCCGTTGGTTTAATCATTAAAATCAAAATTAGTAATCCATATACAATAGCTGGCGTCCATGTTGAAGTAACTGGAAAAGCCATAGAAAGTTGTTGTACAATTCCTATTATAAAACCACCAATAACTGCTCCTGGCAAACTACCAATACCCCCAACAACTGCTGCAACAAAAGGAATTAAACCGATTGCCTCAGTACCCACTGAAAATTTAAAATAAGGAATTCTAAGACAGTATACAACTGCTCCAATTCCAGCAAGTGCAGCACCGATTGCAAAAGTTAATGAAATCATTGCATCATTATTTATTCCCATAAGTTTTGCAGCAGAAGGATTTTCTGAGGTTGCTCTCATAGCTTTACCAAACTTAGTTTTGTTAATGAATAGAGTTATTAATAAAACTGTTACTATTGTAATTATAATTGTTATAATTGTCAATTGAAAATCCGTTAAATTTAAAAATTTAGGTGATCCTTTTTGTTCTTGAAATCTTATATTGAAAATAGAATATATAATATAACTCACCCCAATTGCTGTTATGAGAGCAGTTATTTTTTTTGTATTACGTTTTCTTAGAGGATAATATGCTAATTTTTCAGTAATTACTGAAACAATTGCACAAACTAACATTGATACAATTATACATATGACCATTGTAATAGGATTCGCACCAATTAATGCAGCTGTCCCATATGATACAAATGCTCCAATTGTAATAAATTCACCATGAGCAAAATTAATCATTCTAGCAATTCCATATACCATTGTATATCCTATTGCGATAAGTGCATAAATGCTTCCCATTCCAAGACCATTTATAAAACCACTATATAAATTGTTCCACATAATATTCTCCTTAACCTTATTTTAAAAATAGCATAGAAGAATCTATGCTATAATTTATTTATTATTCAACTGTTGTATAATATTTGTAATTTTTATTTTCAAAAGTCATCACAACAGCAGGCTTCACCGCATTACCATTTGCGGCAAAGGTAATTCTACCAGTAACAACATCAGCATAAAAATTACTACTGGTTAATACTTCTAAAACCTTATCAAATTCAATTGATTTCGCTTCTTCAACAGCTTTTTTATAAATATATACGGCATCATATCCAAGTGCAGCGAATGAAGTTGGATTTTCATTATATTTAGATTTATAAGAATTAACAAAATTATTTACAACAGCTTCATTAGAATCTACTGCAAAATGATTACTAAAATAACAATTCGTAAAATCATTCTCATCTACTCCATCAACAGACAAGACACCATCCCAACCATCTGCACCTACAATAGTACCATTATATCCTGCATCACGACCTTGAGAAACAATTGTTACAACTTTTTCATAATACTCTGGAAGAAAAACAACTTCAGCACCACTAGATTTTATTGAATTCCATGCTGTTTTGAAATCTACACTATTATTTTGATATGATTGTTCATATACAATATCAATCTGATTTGTAGTAGCTAAATTTTTAAAAGAATTGTATAACCCCATTGAATAAGAATCCTCATTATTATATAACACTGCAACCTTTGTTTTCTTTAAATTATTACTAATAAATTTTGCCGCAACTTCACCTTGATAAGAATCATTAAAGCAAGCTCTAAATATATTCGTTCTTAAATCTCTTTCATCACCATTTTTACCTACAGTAATATAATCAGCAGTTCCTGTTGGTGTGATTACTAATAGTTTTTTACCAATTGCTTGCCCTACTAATCCTTCAGTAGCTCCTGAAGTAATGGCACCTAACATCAAATCAATGTTTTTTGCATATTGAGTATTGAAAGCTGTAGCAGCTTTATCTGATGATGCCTCATCATCTATCATTCCTACCCATTCAATTTTCATTTGCTTATCATCAACCAAAATTCCACCATTGTTATTTATTTCTTCAATTGCAAGTTCAATCCCCTTCTTAGTAGAATTTCCATAAATTGCAACATCACCTGATATTGGTCCAACCGAAGCAATTCTAATAGTATCTTTTTTATCTTTTTTACATGACGTCACTGTCAATATTAATACAACCACTAAAGTAAATAAAGATATAATTTTTAACGATTTTTTCATAAGTACCTCCACTTTTTAATAAATATCTTCTATTATATAACAATTCTTTATATTTTTTTATATTTTCGGTAATGTAAACGCTTTAATCAAATAAAACTTTACAACTTTAATCATTAAAAATTCAAATAACTTTACAAAACTAACAAAAAGGTGTATAATAATATAGTAATTTTGGATGTCCCAGTAGCTCAGTCGGATAGAGCAACGGCCTTCTAAGCCGTGTGTCGGGAGTTCGAATCTCTTCTGGGACGCCATTTTGAATATTTATAAAGAATCTAGTTTAATACTAGGTTCTTTTTTTATAATTTTTTGAACTAAGGAAATGAAAAATAAAAGAATTACTATCATTTAGGCATTTTATTTATATTTTTTTCATAAAATATTTTGGTGATATAATGGTTATAATAGATGCTGGTCATGGTGGTTGGGATCCAGGTGGGGGAACTAATACCTACTTTAAAGAAAAAGATATGACCAAAAAAATTAGTGATTATCAAAAAATGCGTTTTGATGAATTAGGAATACCCGCTAAAAGAACAAGAATAGATGATGAAACATTAAATCCTGCTGAACGAGTTAATCGAGTTACAAATTTAGGTGCTAAAGTATCTGACATTCTTATCTCAAATCATATTAATAATGCAGGTAGTGGTGGTGGAGAGGTAATCTATTCTTTAAAAAGTAAAAATACTTTACCAAATATGATAGGCAATGCTTTACAAGCAGCAGGTCTACCGATAAGAAGTGTCTATCAAAGAATTGGTAAAAATGGTAATGATTTTTACTTTATTTTAAGAAATACTGAACCGGCTACCTCAATGATAATTGAATATGGTTTTGCTAATAATGAAGAGGACACCAATAGACTATTATATGAATGGCCAAAATTAGCTGAAGCAGTTGTAAAAAGTATTGCTGAATATTATGGTGTTGATTATAAAAAACCTGATTTTGAAACTTATATTGTTAAAAATAATGACTCATTATTTAAAATTGCAAATAAATTTAATACTAATGTGAATACTATTAAAGATTTAAATAATTTACAAAATGATACAATCATGCCAGGTATGCTTTTATTAATTCCAAATGCCTAAAAAAATAATAAAATTTTGTTTTTTCATTTTGTGTTTATTAGAAATTATTTTTTTTCTAATTCATTCTTTTACTTGGAAAAATTATTTCATTGATACAGTTGAACTATGGCTTTACAAAGTAGTAGTGTCAATAGTACCAATGTATGTATTTAGTAGTATTCTTATTACGATTCCTTTTATAAGCAAAATATTTTTTAATATATTTAAACCATTAAAGCTTTTTGAAAACCAAAAAGCTTTATCATTATTTACTATTAGTTTTTTAACAGGTAATCCTACTTCTACAATTTTAGTAAAAAAGGCTTATTTAAATAATGAAATTTCTTTAATTCAAGCAAACAATATAATTGATAGTTCTTCACATATTTCTTTTTTATTTATTATTTTAATATTTGATAAAGAAATAGCAATTATTTTAATTATTTCTCAAATAATTGCTACTTTAATTTTATATTTAACAAAAAAAAGACTCAATCCAAATATTACTAATTATAAAAATAATAGTATTTTAAATACTGTTAATGATATAATTGAAGATTTACCACTCGTTTTATTAAAAATACTTGCAACTATGATTATCGTTGTTATTTTTAAATTACCATTTATAATGTTTAATCATACTTTTTTAAACTATGTACTCGATTTTCTAGAGGTAACTACAGGTATTAACAATTTAGTTAATTATAACATTCATATCTATCTTAAATTATTTTTATGTAGTAGTCTTCTATCTATGAATGGTGGAGCTATTTTATTGCAAGTTTTTAACGTCATAAAAAAAACAAAACTAAGTTTTAGAAAATATCTTTATGGACGTTTTTTCCATGCTATACTATCTTCTATCATCAGTCTTGTTATATTAGTTTTAATTTAATTTTTTCTTTAAAGCTTTTTCTACAACTAGAGGCACAAATTTGCTAACATCGCCATTAAATTTAGCAATTTCTTTTACACTACTAGAAGATAAAAAAGAATATTCATGCGAACTCATTATAAAAATTGTTTCAATTTCATCATTTAAACATTTATTTAAAGTAGCTAATTGTAATTCATATTCAAAATCACTTACCATTCTCAATCCTCTAATCATCGCTTCTGCTTTAACACTTTTTGCAAATTCTACGGTTAAAAGTTTACTCGTCACAACTACTATATTTTGATAGTCTTTTAGCGTCTCTTTTAACAAGGAGACTCTTTCTTCGGTTGTGAATAGCGTATTTTTATTCATATTATTAGCCACCAATACATACAATTTGTCAAATAGATGACTAGATCTTTTAATAATATCTAAATGTCCATTCGTAACAGGATCAAAAGTTCCTGGATAAACACCAATTTTCATTTTCAATTTTCCCTTTCCAAAATTAAAATTTCACTACTTGCATACCTTCTGCATAGCTTTATTCGATATCCATCATAATCTTTTTGAACAATATCTTCTTTGGGATATTCACATACAATATATCCTCCTATTGCAATCATATCATTTTCCATAAGAAATATGCATAATTCATCAATTACTTTCATTCTAAAAGGAGGATCCAAAAAAACTATATCATATTTTTCTTTTATCAACTTTTTCAATATTGAATTATAAGTACCATGAATAATTGTTAATTGTTCTTCTACCCCCAAACTACTAGCATTTTTTTTAATAATTTCAATTGCTGCAAAGTTAGAATCGAGAATTGTAGAATGTCTAGCCCCTCTACTAATTGCTTCAAGCGATAAAGCACCACTACCACCAAAGACATCTAAAATATTCATATCTACTAAGTAACCTCCAAGACTATTAAAAATCGCTTCTTTTACTTGGTCTAGAGTCGGTCTTGTAGATAATCCTTCAAGCGTTGATAATTTTCTACTTCGATATTTTCCCGCAATAATTCTCATAATTTTTTCCTCTTTTTATGTATAAATGTTTATAAATGGTTAATACTATTTGTGTAAAGGATTTATCCTTTGGATTAAAATCTTTTTCTTCTCCTCTATTAATCGTTTATATATTTTATCTAAAAAAGCAATATACATCCCATATATTGCTTTTTTATTTTTTACTAATCTTCAATAATCTTTTCAATATAATAGAAATCATCACTTTCATCATGACAAATGATATAACGAACACCCACTACTTCAAATTCTGGATAATTGTTGGCTTTTTCATATTCTGTATTATGGTTTAAAATAATAGTATTGCCCTCATTTGGTTTTCCCCCTAATGATAATGGGAAGACATATGATACAACCCATCCAACCTGATTTTCAACTAAATAATCCTCACGTTTAATTTTGCGCCCAGTAAAATCATAAGCATATTCAACATCACCAAATTCATGTAACCAAATTTTTAAAGCTTCATCTTTTGTCATATAAATTCACTTCCTTCAATAATCCTTTATTGCAATTATATTATATCAAAAAAAGATAAAACTGTCAAATTTTAGTAAATTGTTACTTTTAAAAAGACCATTCATTATAGACTATCAATTTTAGACTGTTCTAATTCTTGAATAAATTGATTCTTATAAAGATTAAAATAATACCCTTTTTGTTTAAGCAATTCTAGATGTTGACCTTGTTCTATAATTTTTCCTTCTTTTAAAACAATAATCAAATCAGCATCAACGATTGTCGATAAACGATGAGCAACAACCAAGCTAGTACGATTTTTTAAAATCACTTTGATAGCATTTTGAATAATTTTTTCATTTTCTGTATCAATTGATGAAGTTGCCTCATCTAAAATTAATATTTTAGGATTTGATACAATTGCCCTAGCAAACGATAATAATTGTTTTTGACCAATTGATAGTTTATTGCCACCTTCGCCAATATCTGTTAAATAACCATCTGGTAATTTTTCAATAAACTCATCGGCATTTACAATTTTACATGCTCTTTTTACTTCTTCATCACTCGCATCAAGTCGTCCATAACGAACATTTTCTAAAATATTCCCACTAAATAAATGTGGAGTTTGTAACACATAGCCAATATTCGTATGCAACCAACCAATAGACCTTTTTTTATAATCTTTATTGTCAATTCGTATTTCTCCTGATGTCGGTTCATAAAATCTGCTAATCAAATTAATAATTGTAGATTTACCCGAACCTGTTTCTCCAACAAAAGCAATCATTTGTCCTGGCTTAATTTGCAAATTAAAATTTTCAAGTACCAATTTATCAGTTCCCTTATATTTAAAAGATACATTATCAAATTCAATACTTCCAATTAAATCTTCCCAATTTTCTTTTTTAGGATGATATAAATCACCATACTTCTCTACAACCTCTAAACTATCTTTTACATCAGGTTCAGTTTCGATAAGCGATATGACCCTTTCAGCAGAAGCTTGTGCCTGTTGAAAATCAGAAATAATTCTAGCAATTGACATTACAGGATCAAAAAAACGCATCGCATAGTCAATAAATAGATATAATGTACCCGTTGTAATTATCAATTTGATATTATCACTAAGCACTAATTTACCACCTTCTACTGCAATTACTGCAACCCCTAAATATCCAAGCACCAAAATTGTTGGCCAAAAAATAGAAGAAAATATAGCTGCTCTAATGGAACGTTTTTTCATTCTTGTAATTGTATTTTCAAATTCTTCTTCATTTTGTTTTTCTAAAACTAAAGTTTTAGTTGTATTAGAACCCATAAAACTTTCATTAAAAGAAGCCGTAATCTCAGAATTGATTTTTCTTACTCCACGATATTCTTTTAATATCTTTTTTCGAAAATACATTGTCAATATTAGAAAAACTGGTACTAAAATAATTAAAATGAGAGCTAGTCGCCAATTAATAATAATACTTACAATTAAAATACCAATCATTAACATAAAACCCCATAATAAATCAACAATTCCCCATGAAATAATGGATGCAAGTTTTCTAGCATCTGATGTCATTCGTGCCATAATCCAACCTGATGATGTTGTATCATAATATGAAAAAGATAATTTTTGCAATTTATCAAAAGCCTGTTTACGAATTTCAATTGTAGTATTTTCTTCAACAATTGAAGCAGCCCGAATAAAACACCACACCGTTAAGCCAAGAGCAATGGCTATAAAAGCATAAGCAGCAATAAATACCCATTTAGTTGAAAAATCTGGACTATCATTAAAATAATGCTCTAACGCATATTTATTTAAAAGAGGATATACTAAATCATTGGCTGCAAGTAAGATTACAGCAATTATCATTTGGACAATAATTTTTTTATCTTTAATTAATATTTTAAAGATTTTTTTCCATACTCCTAAATCAATTTTTTCAAATTCATCTTCTGTTTCCTCATTTTTTATAATCTCTTTTTTGAACTCTTTTTTTGATTTACTTTTCTTTTCTTGTTTTTTCTTTCTCTTCAATATCATACTTCTACCCCTTTATTATTTAGGATTTCGAAGAATTCTTTTTCTGCATCACCTTGAATATCCCATAATTTTTTATAAAGTCCATCTTCACTGATCAGTTCTTCATGAGTACCAATTTTAGATGCTTTACCATTTTCTAAAACAATTATCTTATCAGCTTGTCTAGCAGTAGTAATCCGGTGAGTAATAATAATTGTTGTGGCATGACTATTTTCTTTTAAAGCTTTTCTAATCATTAAATCCGTTTCAGTATCTACAGCACTTAATGAATCATCAAAAATAATTATTGGCTTATCATTAAGCAGCATTCTAGCAATTGCTAAACGTTGTTTTTGACCACCTGATAGAGTCGTACCTTTTTCTCCTACCATTGTTTCATAACCATTTTCAAAACTAGAAATATCTTTTTCAATTGAAGCAATTTTGGCAACCCTTCGAATATCCTCTTTTGATGCCTTGCTATTCGTAATTCTAATATTATCATAAACACTTCTCGCAAAAAGAAAAGGTTCTTGTAATACAAGTCCAATTTGGCTTCTAATATATTCTTTTTTGAAATCCTTTAATTCGTTTCCACTTATTTTAACGCTACCATCTTTATAATCAATTAATCTTGTTAAAATCTTTGCAATCGTCGATTTACCTGATCCAGTTTTTCCAATAATAGCAACTGTTTGGCCAGATTCAATCTCAAAACTCAAATGTTGAAGTAAATGACTATCCGTATCATCAAATTTAAAACTTACATTATCAAAAACAATATCACCATTGACCTCATAACATCCTGTTGCATCATTTTCATATTCACTTTTTTCATCTAAAATTTCTTTAATTCTTCCAGCAGCTACACTACATTTTCCTAGGTCACTAACAATTCTACCAAGACTTCTTACTGGCCATATATATGAGCTAAGTAACATCATTACCGCAACAACGTCTGAACCAGAGATTACCCCAGGATTATTAATTAATAAAAAAATTGAAGTTGCCATCGTAATCAAGTATTGTATTAAAGTAGAAGCATCACTTACTCCCCAAAAGATAGCTGAAATCTTATTCAATTTCAAATTTTTGGCAGAGTAAATATCATTTTGTTTTTCAAATTTTTCTTTTTCAAAAAATTCATTGGCGAAAGCTTTAACCACTCTAACTCCTGCAATATTTTCTTGAATAATAGACATCAATTTCGCTTCTTCTTTTTCTATTTCAGTAAATTTTTTCTCAACATAGATACAAAAGACAATTGATGTAATTGCCGCAAGTGGAACAATGATTAAAGATACCCACATTAAGATTTGATTGATTCTAATCATTTGTAAAACTGCTGTAATCAGTACCGCAAAAATTGATATTAATTCAGGAAGTTGCGAACATAAACAGTTTCTAATTGTCTCATTATCAGTTGTACATCGTTGTATTAAATCACCCGTATCAACATTATTGTGATAACTATATGGTAAAGATTGAATATGTGCATACATATCTTTCCTTATTTTTTTAGCAAGTGTTTCACCAAAAAATTGACGATAGAATCCCATCAAAAATTTAAAAACACCTCTAGCGAATTGAAATAGAAAAAGTCCGATTGCCGCATATGTTATCATTTGAATTTTAGTTTCACCTTGATTGAAAATATCAATTACAAACTGTGGCAAATTATTTACAGATGTGGCATCATTTTCTAAAACTGATATTATATATTTTATAAACATTGAAACATAAGTATAAGTAGCTGAATCAATACCTGACATCAACATTATAATTATTAACATTGGTAAATATCTGATGACCAAGTAGCCAATATACTTTATTCCTTTTTTACTTTGTTTCATAATTTTTCATCCTTTATATGTTTTTAATATGTTATTTAAACAATCTAGTTAAATCATTTATATTTTCCTTTCGGCTAATAATTATCGGTTTTTCTCCCAACAAAACAACAGCCGGTTTGAATAAATTATTATAATTTGATGACATCGAATAATTGTATGCTCCTGTTGCGTAAACAACCATAATATCACCACTATCAATATGAGGTACTAAGACATTATGCCTAATAATATCACCTGATTCACAACACTTCCCTACAACATCTACTAAAATTTCTTTCTGATTATTCATTTTATTTACAATATCACATTCGTATACCGCATGATAAAGTGCAGGTCTAATATTATCAGTCATACCACCATTTACAAATAAATAATTTTTACCCCCATATGTTTTTTTGATTTGTGCACATTCGTATAAAGTAATCCCTGCTGGTCCTATAATTGAGCGTCCAGGTTCAATCATCACCTCTTTAATCATATTATTAGAAACCAACATTTCATCTAATTTCTGACTTAAACCAGACATCATATCTTTAATAGATAGACTTTTTTCTTGATACTCATATTTTATACCAAATCCTCCACCTAAATTTAAAAGTGGTAAAGAATACTTATATTTACTAGCAATCTCCATTTGAAATTTAATCATTTTATCAATTTCCATTTTAAAAGCTTCCATTTCATGTATTTGAGAACCAATATGAGCATGAAACCCTAATAAATTTAAGGATTTGGTCGTAGTTATGGTTTTCATGATATTATCTATCGTTTTTTCATCATAAATACTTTCACCAAATTTAGAAGTAAATTTAGCAGTTTGAATATATTGATGTGTATGCGCATCAATACCTGGATTTACACGAAATAAAATATTTTGTACTATTTTTCTTTCTTCACATAATTGGATTAAGTTCTTTAATTCATAATAATTATCTACAACAATTAATCCAATTTTATTTTCAATTGCAAAAATTAATTCTTCTTTTGATTTATTATTACCATGAAATACCAAATGGTTAGCAGGAAAATTAGCATTTAAAGCTACGTATAAATCCCCCATACTAACCGCATCCATATATAAGTTATATTCATTAATAATTTGTGCCATTTTTGGTACTAAAAAAGCCTTTGAAGCATAAACAATTGTAGATTTAAAATTTTGACCCCTAAAATATTTTTGATAATCCCTAATTGCTTCTCTAACACTAAATTCATCTACTAAATATAATGGTGTTGTATATTTTTTTGCTAAATCTTCTAATTTATAACCATTTAAATATGCATCATTATTTATAATTTTAAATCCTACTGGTTTCATCATCTTACTCCTAACATTTTCTTATCATCATTGCTTTCATTTTAAACAAGAGAAAAAGCATTAGAATTCTAATGCTTTGTGGCTTTAATCTTTCATCATTTTACCTTTTGAATCCGTAAACTTATCATTGCAAAGGATAACAATTCCATCTATCAATCCCCAAATTGAACCAATTCCGAAAGTAAATATTGTGACTAAAATTTGTGCAATCGCAATACCAGTATGTCCAGAATAAAAACGTCCAACCCCGAGTCCTCCTAGAAATATTTGAAGTAACCCACACGCCAATTTCGATTTATCGCTATATTCAATTGATGATAAATTTTGAAAAGTTAATTTTTGACCACAATTTTCACAAAATGAAGCATTATCTTGACATTCTTTTCCACATTTACTACAATATTTCATAGTTTCGCTCCTTTATATCTTTAAACTATCATCTATTATACAATATTTGAAAGTTTTTTTCAATTAATATAACTATCTTATTTAAGATACAATATCATTTTTATATATAATATTTAAATTTCCTTCTTTTTCTTCTTGCATTTGAGTTGGCAGAATAACTTTTTTTAAAAATTTAAATCCACACTTTTCCTGAACTCTTTTTGATTGATTGTTGTCAATAAAATATGAGCATGTAATAAAATCTAAATTACAATCATGAAATAAATAGTCAATCACTTTTTTTACTGCTTCTGGCATGATTCCTAAACCCCAATATTCTTTAGATAAAACAAACCCCAGTTCTCTTCCTTTTAGTTTTTTCAATTTTTCTTCATCAATATTTCTTAAATTCTCAATTCCAATTGATCCAATTACTTTATGATTGTTTTTATATACAATTGCAAAAGTTTTCTCTCCCTCAATAAATTTTTCTAAAATTTCTTGTGATTGTTTAATTGATTGATGGGGAAGCCATCCTGCCATTTGACCAACACCCCAAACCTTTGCATATGCATAAAAATCATCTAAATCACTTCTTTTAAAGGGACGTAACACTAAACGATTTGTTTCTAAAATACTATCTTTTATATTAATTTTTGCATTCATACATCATTCTCCTTAGATTTTTCTTTTTTTAACGCTTCTCGCATATATTTAAAAGTTTCTTTTTCTCCTTTTTCAAGGTAAATTTTTAATAAAAATTCAAATTTTTCTCGCGTTTTATCATGTATAGGAAGATAATATCTTTCCTTATTATAATAATAATCCCAAACCATTTGGGGTTTAAACTTTTTCTTATTATAAACTTTAGATGCTGCTAAATGATCACAAAAACTTTCAAAAATATATTTATTAGGCATAGGAACTGGTTTGTAGATTTTATCATTTAAATCTAAATCAAGCCAATATTCAGGATGATGTTTATTACGTCCTTTATGATGTAACCATGCTTTACTGAATCCTATTTTTTTTCTTTCCTCACTAATTGGACTCCTTGTTCCCTTATAATACTTTGCTCCATTGAAAAATTCAACAAAACTATATTTGGACAAATCATGGAGTAAACCCTGTTTATAAAGACCAATTTTGAAGCAATATTTCATAACTTTATGACGATGTTTAGTAATTGTTATAAAATGTTTCAACAGATGCATTTTATATTCTCCTTTAATTATATTTACTAAATTTATTTTTATTCTATCATAATTTATTTTATTTAGCAATGTATTTAAAAATAATAATAGCGTAGATTATATCTACGCTACTTTTTCCTTTTGATTACTATATTGAGCTTCATACATTGCTCGATACTTCCCATTTTTATTATATAATTCATCATGAGTACCAGATTCAACAATTTTTCCATCATCTAATACATAAATGTTATCAGCATATCTAATTGTTGAAAGTCGGTGTGCAACCACAAAAGTAGTTCTACCAGCAGCTAAAACCTTTAAAGCATTTTGTATTAGAATCTCAGTTTCAGTATCAATATTAGCCGTAGCCTCATCTAATATTAAAATAGCAGGATTTCTTAATAAAATTCTTGCAAAGGATATCAATTGTTTTTCTCCAGTTGATAAATTACTACCTAAATATTCCAATTTAGTATGAATACCATCGGGATAATCTTTAACAAATTTTTTAGCCCCTATCATTTCTAGTACTCTTTCCACTTCATCATCAGAAGCATCAATACCAAACGTAATATTTGATTTAATCGTACCACTAAATAGTGCTGGCTCTTGTAATACATAACCAATATTACTTCTAACTTCTTGTTTTGTATAATTCATAAAGTCAACATCATCAATTAAAATCTTACCATCAACTAAATCATAAAATCTTTGAAGTAATATCATTAGCGTTGATTTACCAGAACCTGTATGCCCAACAAGCCCTATAAATTGCCCTGGTTTGACATGCATATTGATATGTTTTAATACATCACTTTCATCATAAGCAAAACTAACATCAATAAATTTAATGTCTCCTTTAAAATTAGGTCTTTCATTAAACCCTAAATATTTATCTTCTTCTTGATCTAATAAATCAAAAATTCTACTTGATGCCACAAAAGAATCTTCAAGTGAATTTAGATTAGCAAAGATTTCTCTAATTGGATCAAAAATTTTTGTAATGTAGGTTACATATAAATATAGAGCACCTGCTGTTATTGCTCCTTCTGCACTTAAAAATTGGCGACCAAAATAATAAATGATTAAGGCTAATAAGCCATTTTGAATTAATAATAAAAGTTCGCCTCCAAAAATAGAATTGATTTTCAATGCTTTCATCTTATTACCATAATTCGTAATTAATAATTCATCATATTCAGTTGTCATTGTTTCTTCTTTGTTAAATTGTTGAATTATTGATATTCCATCAACATACTGAGCCATTGCAGCATTGATAATTGAATTCATTTCTCTAATTCGATGATGATATTTATTATTCACCCTACGATAAACAGTCATCCATAAAAGAATTAAAGGAGTTGCAAGAAGAGTTAAAAGCGATAACATCCAATTCACTTTAAATAATTCAACATAAACCATGATTAATGAGATAGCAGCTGTTAAAATAGAAAAAATGACTTGGTAAAGTCCTCTAACTCCTTCTGAATCACTCGTAATCTTAGTTACAACTTTACCACTTGGTTCTGAAATAAAATACTTCATTGGTAACCTATTTAACTTACTAAAAGCATCATTTCGAATATCAAGAGTAAGCCTCATTGATGCGGTCAAAAAGAAAACATGTTGAAAATATCTAAAAATAATAATTATTATCGTCAAAGTACCATAAATAACTAGTAATTGAATAATGGGCGATATACTTGGCTGATAAAATTTCTTTAAATCATCTTTGGAAAGAATGGTTGTCTGAATTCTAGTTCCATCATTTAAAATTAATTCATCTGTTTCTTCATCATATTCAGTTACATGACTACTACTATACATACCACTCGAAACATAATATTTTCCATCAAGATATAAAATCGAAATCACTTCTGAACTTTCATCAAGATCATCTTTTGATACTTTTTCATATTTGTTTCCATTATAACTTACACTTCCATCATCAACTTTTTCCCATACTGTTTGTACACCTAATAAATGATCATCTAAAACAGTATTAATCAATTTTGGCTGTAATAACTCCAAATAAGTATATCCAACTAAAAATAAAAGTGATAAAATAATTAACGTTTTACTTTTCCAAGCATACTTTAATACTCGTTTCAAAACAACTTCTGCAGAATAATTATAATATTTATCAAAAGTTTTTTTATTTTTTATTTGTTGTTCACTTACTTTTTTACGCATGGGTTTTACCTCCCATTTCTTGAATGACATATTGTTCAAAATACCAACCCTTTTTATCCATTAATTCTTCATGAGTTCCTCTTTCAACAATTTTCCCATTGTCCATTACAATAATTTCATCGCAATCTTCAACCGCTGTTAGACGATGAGCAACAATAATATTCGTTTTATTTTTTCTAATTTCTTTTAAATTTTGAATAATATTAGCCTCAGTAGTACCATCAACAGCACTGAGAGAATCATCAAGAATTAAAATAGGAGCATCTTTCATCAAAGCTCTTGCAATAGATAACCTTTGTTTTTGTCCACCAGATAAGGTTACTCCATATTCTCCAACAATTGTGTCTAGTCCATCTTCTAAAAAAACTAAATCTTTTTCAAAATCAGCCATTTTGATAGCATAATTTAAATCAATATGAGCATTCTCTATTTTCCCCATCAAAATATTATCTTTCACACTTCTAGCAAATAATAAATGCTCTTGAGGGACATAAGCCACTAATTTGCGAATATCATATTTTTTATATTCATTAATGGATACACCATCTATTTTTAAACTATCATCATCATTAACGGGAAAACGTCGCAAAAGTTGTCTAATAAGTGTACTTTTTCCACTACCAGTTTTTCCTACAATTCCTAATGATTTACCACTGATAATATTTAAATCAAGGCCTTTTAAAATTTCTAAATCCGTTTTAGGATAAGAAAAAGTATACTTGCTAAATTCAATCTTTTCAAAACTATTTATACTTATAGCCTTATCACGATCAACTATTTCTGGTTTGGCTTGCAAAACTTCTGTCACACGATCAAACGAAATCGCACTTTGCGTAAATTGTGCTACTTGATTGCCAAGTTGCATCATTGGACCCGAAAATTGAGCAAGCAAAAGGCTAAAAGTTATCAATTCACCAACCGTTAATTCTTGATTAATAATGAGGTAAGCCCCATATCCATAGGCAACCAATTGACTAATGTTAGTGAAAAAACGAAAAGTAGGTCCAAATGTTGATTGCATCATAACAGATTTTTTTTCTGTATCATAACAATCTTGAGCTGAATGTTTTAATTTTTGATAATCTTCCTCTTCATTGACAAACGCTCTAATTAATTTGACATGTTGCACACTTTCCATCGCAAGATTTCCCATTATTGAATTTTTTTTACGCACGAGTCGCCAATTATCACTAATTTTAGGTCTCATTGTAACTACAACAATAAAGATGAAAGGCAACGGTAAAATCGAGTATAGAGTAAGGAGTGGATCTAAATTAATCATTGAAATAGCCGTCATAATAATCGTTAAAATAACAGTAATCAAACCAAAAATCAAATGAGTTGAGACATTAGCCATTGAAAAAGTATCTGAGGTAGCTCTTGTCATTAAATCTCCTGGATGATAGATAGTAAAATAATCTGCATCCTGAAGAAGAATGTTTTTCATAAAACGAATTTTGATTTGATAAAATAATTGATGAAATAAATTTCCAAGGCAAATACTTTTAACAATACTGATAATAAATTTAATTATCACAATTGCAATTAAAAAAATTAATAAAGAAAATAAAGTTTTTTTATTAATTTGTCCTAATCCGATTAAATCAACAGCTTCACCAATAATTTCTGGTTTTTTTATGTCACAATAAATAATACCAATTGATAAAACCATTGTCATAAAATACTTCCACCAATATTTTTTTATATACCATTTTATAGCAGAAAAGCGTTTCATAATTTTCACCTTTTTACATGATTTTTTGTAATATTATAACATAATATTACGATTTTTTCTTTCAATTCACTTTTAAAAAAAATGGCAAATTTTTAAAGAAAAATCTAATAGTAACCTATTTTATTTCAAATTATCTTTTCGTGCTACTATTAGATTTTATTTTATTTATTTGTGCTTCCCAAGCCACCTTTTCTAATGTCATAGGTATTATCATCCATTGTTTTACCATATGTTAACAAAATACCCTGAACAAAAGCTTCACCTCTTACAAGTTCTACTTGTTTGTTCTCAAAAGACAAATTGGATATTTTAATCATAATATGGCCTTCATTACACGCATAATAATAATCACTATCAATGATACCAACGACATTATCAAGTTGAAGTCGGAATTTAAAGCCTAAACTACTTCTAGGATAAATTTGTAAAACATATTCATCGTTCATTTGACATCTAATACCAGTTGGAATAATAATGGACTCTTGAGGTTTTAAAACAATATCAAATGGTAAAAAGAAGTCATATCCTGCAGAACCTATAGTTGCTCTTTTTGGCAATTGAATATTATCATACATTTCTTCAATTTTATTTTTAATTTTGGTATTTTTCAATATATCTTTTTGAAATTGTTCAAATGAAACCTTTTCAAAATGGGTTATATTTTTCATCTTTATTTCCTTTCTAAAAATTCATAGAGTATGCTAAACCATTTATTATACTCTATTCCAGTTCAAAAGCTCCTGTATATAATTGATAATACGTACCTTTTTGTTCAATCAAACTTTCATGTGAACCTCTTTCAATAATTCTTCCATGATCTAAAACCATAATTGCATCGCTATTTTGAACTGTTGATAAGCGATGAGCAATCACAAAAACCGTTCTTCCTTTCATTAACTGATCGGTTCCTCTTTGAACTAAGGCTTCAGTTCTTGTATCAATTGATGAAGTTGCTTCATCTAAAATCATAACTGGTGCATCCGCAATCGCGGCTCTAGCAATAGATAGCAATTGTCTTTGACCTTGCGAAAGATTGGCACCATCACCTGTAAGCATTGTATTAAATCCCTCTGGTAGTCTTGTAATAAAATCATAGGCATTTGCAATTTTAGCTGCTTTATACACCTCTTCATCGGTTGCATCAAGTCTGCCATATCTAATATTTTCCATCACCGTTCCTGTAAACAAATTCGTATCTTGTAAAACAATCCCAAGTGATCTTCTTAAATCATCTTTTTTTATTTTATTGATATTAATTCCATCATATCGAATTTTACCATCTTGAATATCATAGAATCGATTGATTAAATTCGTAATTGTTGTTTTTCCCGCACCCGTAGCACCTACAAAAGCAATTTTTTGTCCAGGTCTTGCGTAAATAGATACATCATGTAAAACAATTTTTTCGGGAACATAGCCAAAATCTACTTCATTTAAAACGATATCTCCTTTTAATTGCGTATAAGTTATTGTACCATCTGAATGAGGATGTTTCCATGCCCAAAGACCAGTTCTAGTAGGGGACTCTGTAATCGTACCATCTTGATCTTTATTGGCATAAACAAGTGTAACATATCCACTATCTTCCTCTTCTTTTTCATCAAGAAAATCAAAAACACGTTTTGCTCCCGCTAATGCCATTGCAACCATTGAAACTTGTTGTGATACTTGACCTACGCTTTGTGAAAATTGTCTACTCATATTTAAAAAAGCAACAATAATACCGATTGTCAATGTATTCATCCCTGCAATCACAAGTTTTCCTTCATCATTTTTAAAGAAAACTCCAAGATTAGGTACATTGTTTATAGCCAAAAAACAACCTATGATTGCAAGTAATACAAAGAAAATATTACCAATATTATGCATAATTGGCATCAAAGTATTACCATAATGATTCGCATTTGTTGCGGCAAGACATAATTCATCATTTAATTTATCAAATCTTGCCTTAGATTCATCCTCATAACAAAAGACTTTAACAACCTTTTGACCATGCATCATTTCCTCGATATAGCCTTCTACATCAGCAGTTGTTTTTTGGTTTTGAATAAAATATTTAGCACTATTCCCACCAACTTTTTTAGTTACTAAGATCATCAAAGAAGCACCAACAAATACTAGTAAGGTTAGCCAAACACTATAATGAATCATTAAACAAATTGTAAAAGTAAGTGATAAAAAAGTTGATATAAATTGGATTAAACTTTGAGTTACAAATTGTCTAATAGCATCAACATCATTTGTATAATAACTCATAATTTCACCATGAGGATGACTATCAAAATATTTAATAGGCAAAGATTGCATTTTATTAAATAATTGTTTACGAATTTTATTTAAAAATCTTTGTCCAACTCTTGCCAATATTTGTGTTTGAAGTGTTGTTGCAATCAAGCATACTGAATAAATTGCAATCATTGACATTATCAAAGACAAAAGTTTTGATTGCCATAGATCCATACTAATTTCACCTTTTAAAGTTGGTTCAATAACTTCATCTGTAATTCTTTGTAAAAACATAGGTCCTGTAATTCCTGCTACTGCTGCTATCACTAAACAAATTAAGATAACAACCATTGCGACACCATAATTTTTAAACAATAATTTCAAAATCTTAGGCATAACACCTTTTATATTTGTAGGATGTTGCCCCATTCCTCTCATTGGACCACGAGGTGGTATTTTCCTTGCTTCTGCCATTAATGTGCACCTCCAATCTTATTTTGAATTTCATATACTTCTTTATAAATTTCATTATTTTTAAGTAATTGTTCATGAGTATCAAAACCGCTTATTTTTCCATCATCTAAAACGATAATTTTATCTGCATCTTCAACAGAAGAAATACGTTGTGAAATAATAAACTTTGTTATATTAGGAATATTTTCTTTAAATGCTCTTCTAATAGTTGCATCTGTTTTTGTATCAACTGCACTTGTTGAATCATCTAAAATTAAAATTTTAGGATGTTTTAACAAAGCCCTTGCAATACATAATCTTTGTTTTTGACCACCCGAAACATTTGTTCCTCCTTGATCTATCATCGTATTATATTTATCGGGAAATGTCTGAATAAAATCATCAGCACAGGCAAGTTTGCATGCATGTATCATTTCTTCATCTGTGGCTTCTTTATCACCCCATCGTAGATTATCTTTGATAGTTCCACTAAATAAAACATTTTTTTGTAATACAACCGATACTTGATTTCGAAGAGTTGTTAAATCGTAATCTTTAACATTGATTCCCCCTACTAATACCTCACCCTCTGTTACATCATAAAGCCTACTGATTAAATTAACAAGAGTAGTTTTAGAAGAACCAGTTCCACCAATAATACCAATTGTTTGGCCAGATTTAATCTTTAAATTAATATTAGATAAAGCATCTTTTTCCGCGTGTTTTGAATATTTAAAAGAAACATTTCTAAATTCAACATCACCACTTTTAACTTCCATTATTGGATTTTCAGGATTTGTAAGACTACTTTTTTCATTCAATACTTCTGATATTCTTCTCATACTAGGAAGTGACATAGAAATGATAACAAAGACCATTGAAAGCATCATTAAACTAGACAAAATTTGAATTCCATATTGTAAAAGTGCTGTTAAATCACCTACTGCTAAACTATCACCACCACTATGAATAATCATTCTTGAAGCAAAAAAACATACTAAAATTGTAGCAGTATACATCGAAAATTGCATAATTGGCGAATTCCATGCCACTATTTTTTCTGCACTAACAAAATTTTCACATACATCATCTGAAGCTTTTGCAAACTTTTGCTTTTCAAAATCTTCACGAACATACGTTTTTACAACCCTAATTCCATTGATATTTTCTTGAACAGATGAATTTAAGGCATCATATTTAGTAAACACTTTATTAAATTTTCCCATTGCAAATTTTACAATGATATATAAACCAACCCCCAAAAATGGTAATAAGGCTATGTATATAAGTGCTAATTTTGCGCTAATCATAAATGTCATAATACTAGAAAATATCATCATTAAAGGAACTCTAATTGCCATTCTGATTCCCATATTATAAGCCATTTGTATATTGTTAACATCAGTTGTCAGTCTTGTAACCAAACTTGATGATGAAAATTTATCGATATTTTCAAAAGAAAAATTTTGTACTTGATAGTATAAATCATGCCTTAAATTTTTTGCAAGACCACAAGATGCTTTTGCACAAAATCTTCCCGCAAGATAACCAAAAAGTAATGATAACATTGCACACACCAATAAAATAATACTAACAATGATTAAATAAGTCATATCAGACTTTTCTAAGGCTTCACTTGCATCAGATTTATTCTGTAAGAAATTAATCAATTGAGCAATGATAAATGGCATAATACATTCCACTAAACTTTCTAATCCAACAAAAAGTGGAGCCAAAAAGGATGGTTTTTTATACTCTCTTACACTTTTTAAAATTGTCTTTAACATATTCTCCTCCTTTTATTTTTTTAAATTATTCTTAATTCGTTCAAAATAGGAATAAAGTTGAGTAATTTCATGAGGTTCAAAACCTTCTAAAGCCTTTTTTTCAACTTCATCTAGTGTTGAACGAACCGATTCATTAATGGCAAGACCCTTCTCCGTCAAAACTATTTTTTTGAGTCTAGCATCGCTATCAACACCTATTCTTTCTATTAGACCATTTTGTTCCATTAATTTCAAAATTTTTGATGTTGTGGATTTTGTTATTAAAAATTTTTCTTCAATATTTTTTTGATAAATATCTATATCTTGATGGCGCTCTAAAAAACCAAGAATAAAAGAATTGGTACTAGTTATCATATTAACATAACGAAAGACCTCACTATTTTCTACATTTCGATTAAATAAATTTTTAATTGATGATATTTCTCCACCTAATTTCTTCTGTTTCATAAAAGCCTCCAAAATAGTTCTATCTCAAATAGTTTGATACGAAACTATTATATCATTTTTTTAAATTTTTAGAACCGATTTGCAAATGAAAACGCTTCAGAAAGAAGCGTTTGAAGTAGTTGGATAATTCAAAATTCCGACAAATAACAAAACATTATTCGCATCTTTGATCAAATATAAAAAAGGACGATCAAGTTTAATAATGATAGGATCTACTACTAATGATGATTTCATGATACCAATTGAAGTTACTGCAGCAGCTTTTGCACCACTTTCACTTAACTTTATACCAACATTTTGTTTTATATAATTGACAGATAAATTTTCACCAATTTTATTTAAACTATCTTTTTCAAAAATTTTTCTTACTCCTAAACTTTTTAATGCTTCATTAAGATTATATTCCTTACTATAGTCAAACTTAGGAACAGAAAGATTAACCTCACCCATAACCAAATCATTAGTAAAACTTGTAAAATCTTTTGAACATAGTTTATCGAAAGGAATAGTTGGCATAATATATGTGATTGTATTGTTATTTTCAAAATAATCCATTACAACTACATATTCGCTAGTTTTCTTGTAAAGAGTTGATATTTGGTGATTCATATACTCAACCATTTTAGTATTATTTTTATCGAGATAAAATGTATCTTCAACTGTTTTTTCTTTATCATATGCTATTAGCCACTTATTGTCAAAATAAATTGTATTCAAAAGCAATAAGGCTAGATTGTCTTCTATCTGATAATTATTCCTATCTAATTTTAATATATTTTCTGTATAATAATTTATCCATTTAATAATTTTATCTTTTTCCTTTCTCTTTGTGAAATCAATTTCGTAACTTTGTGCATAAAAATTATCTTTTATAAAATTTAGATATTCTGAATTAATCTTTAAACCTTTTTTCAACCAAAGAGAATTAGCCAAATACACTCGACCATTTTGATTAGAATAATAATTGTTCTCATAAATGAGTTTCAGTTGTTTTGTTAATTTCTCTCTTTTTTGTCCCAATAAATTTTCTAACTCAGCACTTGTTGTTGAAGAGGTACCTTCTACAAGCATAGATAGTGCCATATAAAGACTAAGAGGAGCAAAAAGTTGATTATCTTGAACAGTAAAAATTTTCTTTATTAATTTATAAGAAAAATGATTTATTTCAGCAATCATGTCATTATCTATACTACCTACTTCATAATTTAAAGAAGGATAATTAACTTGACTTAATGTCGAAAAGTTATCATTGTCTTTAAATTGAAGATTTTTTAATTCAATAGTCTCCCTTTTTTTACAACTCATCATCACCATACCCAAAAGTATCAATAAAGAAAATTGAAAAAATTTCTTCATCTAAACCCCTTTCTTCTTATAATAGCATTTACAATAAATTATAAGTCAATTTTAGTATAACAATTTATAATATAACTATACTTTATGAACTGTTTTTATCCTAACCTTTTATTGTAAAACAAGACAATCATACATTGCTCTAATCGCCTTTTCAAATTGATGATTAGAAACTCCAACAATAATACTAAGTTCTTGTGATGCTTGAGCAATTACCTTAATATTAATGTCATTTTGCCCAAAAATGGCAAAAATTTTGGCACTAATGCCAGGTTTAGTTGCCATGTTTCTGCCTACAACTGCAATAAGTGCAATATCAGTATCAATAATTACATCTTGAACAGCATCAATTTTTTTTATATCTGCCAGAACTTCATAATTTTTCTTAACAAGATCGTTTGCTTCAATAATTAAACTAAACGTATCAATACTTGATGGAATATGCTCAACATCAAGATGATATTTATCTAAAACTGCCAAAACATCTCTCATTACTTTTATTTTTGGGACTTTTGGCTTTTTGATTATGGTGATTGATTCATAAGATTTTTTACCAGTAATTCCTGTGATAATTTGTGAAGAATCCTGACAGTTAGAAGAAATAATTGTACCTTCATCATCAGGACGATTGGTATTTTTAATACTAATCGGAATCTCTAATTCTTGCACAGGAAAAATAGTTTCTTCATGAAGCACATGCGCACCCATGTATGATAATTCGCGTAATTCTTCATAAGAAATCTCTTTTATCTTTTTAGGATAATTAACAATTTTAGGATCTGCTACCAAAAATCCTGAAACGTCGGTCCAATTTTCATAAAGATCTGCTGAAAGAGCCTTTGCGACTACCGCACCTGTGACATCTGAACCTCCCCTTGAAAAAAGATGAATATTCCCATCTGGGTAAGAACCATAAAAACCAGGTATAACAATTGTTTTAGTTTTTATGAATTGATTTATTAATGCATCTTTGGTTTTTTGTTCATCTAATTTCCCATTATAATCAAAATAAATCAAATTTTTGGCATCAACAAATGTATAGCCTATGTATTCTGCTAATAATTTTGCACAAAAATATTCTCCTCTACTAACTAAAAATTCTTCACTTATCTTTTGATTTAGATTTGCTTTTAGTATAGCAAATTCTTTTTCAAGGTCAATGTCTAATGCTAATGTTGTCTTAATTTCTACATATCTACTTTTAACAATATCAAAAATATTGTTTGCGTCAACTCCATATTTTAAATGCGCATAGATTAGATAAAGTAAATCAGTTATCTTATGATCATCTTTATTTTGTTTACCTGGCGCCGATACGACAATAATCTTTCTTGTTTGATCTTCAAAAATAATTTTTTTTATTTTTTTAAATTGCTCACTATTTGCTAAACTAGAACCACCAAATTTTGCTACTTTTATCATAATTTTTTTATCAAAGCCATTGCAATTTGTATTGCATTACTAGCGGCACCCTTTCTAATATTATCAGCTACACAATATAACACAATTCCATTTTCAGTTGATAAATCTTTTCTAATTCGTCCAACATAAACTTTATCTTGATTATTCGCAATAATTGAATTAGGATATTTATGATTTTGTACATCATCATAAACAATAATTCCATCTTGTTGTTGTAAAACTTGTTTTATCTGTTCAATTTCAAATTTTTTTACAAGTTCAATTGTCATAGAAACTCCATGACAATTTTCAACAGGAACTCTAATACAAGTGGCAACAATTGGTAAATTTTCTAAATGTAAAATCTTTCTTGTTTCATTTATCATTTTCATTTCTTCTTTTGTATAACCATTATCTAAAATTTCATCAATTTCTGGTATACACGTTTTAGAAATATCATACGGGTAAAATATATTGGTATGATTATTTTTCGTTCTTTTTAAATCTTCAATTCCTTTTTGACCAGAACCGCTTACCGCTTGATAAGTTGTATAAGTTACCCTTTTGATGCCAAAATGATCATTTAAAATTTTTAGTGGTAAAACTGCCTGAATTGTTGAACAATTAGGATTTGCTATTATTTTACTTTTCACAAAAATATCATCCATATTCACTTCTGGTACTACTAGGGCACAATTATCATCCATTCGCCAAGCACTTGAATTATCAATTACATATGCACCTTTTTGAACAGCTAAAGGTGCATATTCTTGAGAGACTTTACTACCAGCACTAAATAAAACAATATCAACATCATCAAAAGCTTCCTCGCTTAATTCTCTAATAATATACTCTTTATTTTTAAAAACTATTTTCTTACCAGCACTTTTCTTTGAAGCATAGAGGAGTAATTGATGAAAAGGAAAATGATATTCATCTAAAATTTTTAAGAACATTCGTCCTACAAGTCCTGTAACTCCCACAATTGCTAAATTGTATTTTTTCATTATTGCACCTCATTAATTACATATTTATTGAAATTATCATAAGTATCTAATACTCTTTGATTGATAATATCATAGATATCGCTAACTATTGCAGAAGCAGTCGGCAAACTACCAGCCCCCTTGCCAATAAAAACCAGTTTATCGGCTAAAGAGGTTTCAACAATTACACCATTGTCTTCCTCATTGATTTTACATAATACTTCTTGATTATCCAATTCCATTAAACCTACTGAAATGAATATTTTATTGTTATCTTTAAAAGCTTCACACACATACTTCATTGTTTGATGATTTTTCTTCATATCATAATTGTGAATAAGACTAAACGAGGAATGCTTTATATCATAAATATTAATTTTAGTATTCCAAGCAATATCTGATAAAATAGCAATTTTTCGCATCATATCATAACCTTCCAAATCAGCAGTAGGATCCTTTTCTGCAAATCCTTTTTCTTGAGCTAATTTCAAGGCTTCCTCAAAACTCATCCCCTCACTTATTCTACTAAGAATATAATTTGTTGTCCCATTTAAAATTCCAATAATTTTTTGAATACGATTCACTAAAGTAAGTTCTTTCAAATTTTTTATAATAGGAATGGCTCCACCTACGCTTGCCTCATAACAAAAAGAAACTTTATTATCCCTTGCAAGTTTAGTCAACTCATCAATATCATTTGCGACAATTTCCTTATTAGCAGTTACTAGATGTTTGTGTTTACTTAACGTGAGAACACAGGCTTTTTTAGCAAAATCATATCCACCTAAAACTTCAACAACTATATCGATCTTATTATCATTGATAATATCTTCTAAATTATCTGTAAAGAGATTGGCATATTGCTTATCGAAATTTTCCTTATAATCAAATATTTTTATAACCTCAATTTCTTCTTTTTCTAAGCATATCTTAAAGACTCCCTTACCAATAACTCCATAACCTAAAATAGCAATTCTTGCTTTCTTCATTATTCTACCCCCATTATATCAATTGATTTTACACCATAACAGAAAGATATTAATTTTTGTAAAGATTCTAAATCAATTTTTAAATCACTTATATCAATCATCATAGTAATATATGCACTTTTATCAATGGGAGCATCTTGATTAATTGAAATGACATTTCCACTATTATCATATATGATTTGTAAAATAGAAGATAGAATTCCCTTTTCATCAATCGTTTTGATAGCAAAAAGGGCTTTATTTCCGCTATCTATTGTCGGTCTGAAAATAAAATCTTTGTACTTATAGTAAGTAGAACGACTAATACTTTGCATTTTACATGCATCACAAATATTAATTTTTTGATTGTTTATCAACTCTCTTGCAGCAATGACCTGTTCAAAATATGGAGGAAGAATTGATTTGTGGACAATCAAATATTCACTATCTCTCATATACATACGCTCCTACGTTAGAAATTTTGACACTTACTAATTGCCAATTTTTAATACTAAATTTATTTTTAATATCCTGTTCACTAATTAAAAGTATACTTGGTCCAGCCCCACTAATTAAACCTACTATATCTTCATAATCTTCTAATATCTTTCTCATTTCTTTCTTTGGATCAATGAATTGGTATCGATATGGCTCATGAATGAGATCTTTTTTTGCCATTTTTAATAAAGAAAAGTCCCCCTTTTCTAACGCTTTTACCATCAAAATACTATGCGATAAAGTAGATACTACCTCTTCTAATAAAACACAACTCGGTAATGAAGCCCTAGCTACTTCAGTAGATAATTCAAAATTAGGAATGAGGAAAAAAAATTGCAAATTACTCGCTACATCAAGATTAATATAATGATACTTATCTTCTTGAAAACTACAGGTGAACCCACCAAATATTAAAGGAGCAACATTATCCGGATGTCCTTCAATCATACTTGCAATTTGAAAAATTTCATCTTTGGACAAAATACCACCAAGAATTTCATTGGCCATTATGATACCTGCAACTATGCATGATGCACTACTGCCAAGACCTCTTGATACAGGAATATTTTGAATCTTTTGCCTAATTGTTAAAAATTGAATCTTCTTATTCTTTAATAAAAAAACTTTTTCATAACTTTTAACAATAAGATTGTCGCTAGGATTTGAAAATTTTTCACTAAATCCTTCAATTGTATACTTATCGGAAAGAAAAAATTCATATTCATTATATAAATCAAAACAAATACCCAGACAATCAAAACCAGGACCTAAATTTGCGGAAGTCGCAAAAGTTCTAACAATTTTCATCTAACTCACCTATTAACTTTTTTAGTTTTTCGCAAGCATCTTCCTTACACCATACTTCTTGTTGAAAAGTACCTTCATAAATTTCTTTTAGTACATCAGGAATTTTGTTGCCACTTTTTTCAGCAATTTTTTCTGCTAACGTAAAATCTTTTTCCTCAATTTTAAAAACCTCATTTACTGTATCAATAAATTTAAAAGGACTTGCAGTACTTATAATTAGCGTTTTCCCCTTTAATTTATTTTTTAAATTCAAATAAACACCATATGCTACAGCTGTGTGAGGGTCAATTAAATAATTATATTTTTCAAAACAATCCTTTATATAAAAAAGAGTTTCCGTATTACAAATTGAATATGCTAGAAAATCATCTATTTGGGAATGATACTGTTTTGGTAAATAAAAACTGTTTTTCTCTTTTAAATCTTTCATCAATTTATCAACAAGTTTATAATTTCCATCTGTAATAATAAATAACAATCTTTCCAAGTTTGATGAGATTAAAATATCCATTGCAGGAGAATTGGTTAAATAAAAAGGACGATTACAATTATATATTTTAGTATTAAAAAAATCCGTTAAAATATTATTCTCATTACTAGCACAAATAATTTTATTAATAAACAAACCCATTTTTTTTGCTATATAACAAGCCAAAATATTACCAAAATTTCCCGTTGGTACAACTACATTGATGCTTTCTCCATACAATATTTCATTTTGGTTTACCATTTTAAAATATGCATAAAAATAGTAAATAATTTGAGGAAGCAATCTACCTATATTTATTGAATTGGCTGAAGAAAGTTTAATATTTCTTAAATTATTCATACTAGTAAAAACTGTTTTTACAATATTTTGACAATCATCAAAATTACCTTTTATCCCTATAAGCCTTGCTTTTTGATTTGTATAAAAATGCATTTGCCTTTCTTGAAAATAACTTACTCCATCTATTGGATATAAAACGATAATTTTATTATTATCAGTTTTGCCAAAACTTGCTAATGCTGCCCCACCAGTATCACCAGAAGTGGCAGTTAAAATAAGGGTTTCAAGACAATCATTCTGTTTTACTTTAGCTACTTCTATTAAATTCGGTAACATCGTTAAAGCCATATCTTTAAAAGATAGGGTAGGACCATGATATAATTCTAAAAAACTAAACTCTTTCAAATTTTTCATTCCAATAATCTTGTTCTTAAAATTAACTGCTGTATATGTTTTGGCAATTACTTGTTTAATTTCTTCGTTGGTAAAATCATTTAAATAAAAAGTCAAAATTTTTTCGGCCATTTCTTGATAAGATAATAAACTAAAATTTTTATTAAATAAAAATGGTTTTATATGATGAAAAATGAAAAGTCCTCCCTCTTCACTGATACCTCTAATAATGGCCTCACTCGCATCTATATTTAATTTTTTTCTCGTACTAGTATACATACTTCACCTCAATTTTGTTACATTATATCATATTTTGTTTTCAATATCAAGACATTTGTATTTATTTCAAAAACAAAAAATTTGCATATTATTTCACAATTGCTTAACTTTTATGTTATAATATTTAAGAATAAATCATTTATGCAAGGAGGAATCAGATGACAAATAAATATTTATGTGAAATATATGAAAAGGTTAAAGTTAAAAATGCAAATGAACCAGAATTTTTACAGGCAGTCTATGAAGTACTTGATTCAATTGAACCATTTGTTAATGAAAATGATGCAATTGAAAAAAATGGAATCGTAGAACGGTTTGTAGAAGCCGAAAGAATAATTACTTTCCGTGTTCCATGGATAGATGATAAAGGATTCGTTCATGTAAATAGAGGTTTTAGAGTTGAATTTTCCTCAGCAATTGGTCCTTATAAGGGAGGAATTAGATTGCACCCAACCGTTAACCAAAGTATTGTTAAATTTTTAGGCTTTGAACAAACCCTTAAAAATGCTCTTACAGGTCTTCCAATGGGTGGAGGCAAAGGAGGTAGTGATTTTAATCCGAAAGGAAAAAGCGATACCGAAATTATGCATTTTTGTCAAAGTTTTATGAATGAATTATATCGCCATATTGGTCCGAATACAGATGTTCCCGCAGGCGATATAGGAACCGGTGCTAGAGAAATTGGCTATATGTTTGGTCAATATAAGAGATTAAAAAATGAATTTACTGGGGTTTTAACAGGCAAAGGCTTAAGTTATGGTGGTAGTTTAGGCAGAACTGAAGCTACAGGTTATGGCTTATGCTATTATACCAATAAAATGTTACAAGTAATGAATCATACCTCTTTTGCAAACAAAAAAGTTATTATTTCGGGTTCTGGTAATGTCGCTTTATATGCTATGCAAAAAGCTCAAGAACTAGGTGCTACTGTTATTGCAATGAGTGATTCTAGTGGATATATTTATAATGAAAATGGTTTAAATTTTGAAATTTTAAAAGATTTAAAAGAAGTAAAAAGAGTTAGAATTAGTGAATATCTTACCTTTGACAATACTACTATTTTTAAAGCATCTCCTAAAGATATATGGAAAATTAAATGTGACATCGCTTTACCTTGTGCTACCCAAAATGAACTTGATTTAACTGATGCAAAAATTCTTGTTGCAAATGGAGTCATTGCTGTTTCAGAAGGAGCGAATATGCCATGTACAATTGAAGCTACTAATTATTTAATAACTCATAATATTTTATTTGGTCCAGCTAAGGCTGCAAACGCTGGTGGAGTAATGGTATCTGGTTTTGAAATGAGTCAAAATTCAATGCGTTATGCTTGGAGTTTTGAAGAAGTAGATGAAAAACTCAAAACCCAAATGGAAAATATTTTTCTAGAAGTTATAGATTGTGCCACACATTATGGTAACAAATATAATACGGTACTTGGTGCAAATATTAGTGGTTTCAAAAAAGTTGCTAGTGCTATGCTTGCTCAAGGTGTTTGTTAATAAAAAACACTCCTAAATAGGTGAAATCATCAAGAAAAAAGAAACACAAAAAACATTATATTAATTAATCCCAGTTCAATCTATACTGAATTGGGATTTTATATTTTAATGAATAAACTAATGTTTACCTATTATAATATTTAATATCGTTTTTAATAGTTATATTAATATCTTCAAATATATAATTTTTAAAATCCTTATATCATTCATTTTTTATCCAATTATTGAAAGACCTAATGACAGAATTAATAGTAAACGTTGCTACTCAATTATTGATTGTTTGATAGTATAATTTTCATATAGTTTGTTAAAAACTCTTAAGAAATATAGAGAGCCTTAATCGGAGTAAACAATCAAGGTCTTTATATCCTCTTTTTATTTTTTCTTGTAAAAATAATTGATACCATTCAAAATGTTTTTTTAAATTAAATCCATATTTTAAAGGTTTTACATCAGACAATATTATTTCATTATTTAAATATATCTACATAACAAGTCCAACCATAAGGTTTTCTTTGATTATAAATCCGTATTGTATCTATAATTATTATTTCTATCGCTCTAGAATGATACAAGTTTCCTTTAGGAACATTGGAATAAATTCTGCTTTTTTCACCTTTTGGTTTATTCAGATAATTCACTCATTCATCAAAATTAATATCATAAAATAAATGTAGACACTTTTTTTTGTGTCTACATTTATTTTATCACTTCAATTTTCGATTAAATCAAGTGTTTTATTCATCATCTTTTATATAAAATGACATAGGATAAGTTAAATATTCTATTTCATCTAACTGATCCGCAGTTACATAGCCTGCTTCAGCATTTATCAATGATGGTATTCGATTGACGATGGTTGCACAAGTATGTTCAACAGTTGCTGGTTTATCCACTCGATATTTTACATTTGGCTCACCCGTAATTTCCCAATCACACATATCTCCTTCATCTTTACCATATACTTTTCCTATTGTTTCCTCCTCAATTGTAATTCCTTGAAGAGTTTGAATTGTAACTACTGAAGACATTCCAATGCAACGTCCTGCTTTAATTGTTTTTCCTAACGTTTCGCTATAAATATCCTCCTTTGCCACATATGGAACATTTTTTTGAGTAATACTTTGAATGGTTAATCCCAATTTATTAGCAATTGCTTCACTTGCATTCCAGGCATACGATGCTGCAAATTCACTAGGATGTGCTATTTGTTGTTCAAATTCCTCTTCTGTTAAATCACATCCATGGGCATTAGCAAGTGCTAAACCATATTCATCAACATTGTAACTATAAGCACCTTTAATTTTAGTAATATTATGACAACCAGCACAAGCAAGAGCAACCATATTAATCCAAAAAATATCTTGCATTCCAGAACCTGTTACAGTACATCCTGTTTCTTTTGCCAGTAAATCAATTTTATTAGTCAAAGCAGCTGATGTTGTCCATGGATAAATGGCTTCTTCGCAAGTAGTAATAACATTTATTCCTCTTTCTACACATTGTTCTACATGTTTATAAATATCTGGAATAAAACTAAATAAAGTTACGATTGCAACATCAGCATCACATTCATCTAAAACTTTTTCTGCATCATTTTGGATAGTGACACCAAGTTTCATTCCAATTTCTGCAAAATCACCAACATCCATTCCAATAATTGCAGGATTAACATCAATTGCACCTACAATTTCGGCTCCTTTTTCATGTAGATAACGCAAAATATACTTTGCCATTTTTCCACATCCATATTGAACAACTTTAACTTTTCTCATTTTTTCCTCCTAATTTATATAATTCTCTTTGCTTAAGGTTATTTTTTCCTTAATCACCATTATTATACATTATTATATTAAAAAATGGAAGTCATTTTGATAGATAATTTTTTTATCTCGTTATATTCCTTTTGATATATTAAAATATTTTTTATAACTCATATTTTAAAATTATTTTTTTAATAAAAATAATAACTTGAGCAAAAATAAGAGAAATTGCTCCTGCTCTTACCATCCAATCAAAATTGTCTATAAGCCTTTTAATTGCTATATAATTATAATAATATTGGTCTTTTAACTTTGAATGAAGCCAAGTTTCAATATAACTAGTAACCGAAGTTATATTTATTAAAAAAAGCGATACAATGATTATAGATATGGTTTCAAACACAGTTATTTGACTATTGCTAATATTATCATTTAAAAATATAATAGAAAAAAGAATAGAGATAAAAATAACTATAAAATTTTCTGTTTGAATAAGTGGAATAATAAAAACTTTATTATCATTACTTCTAGAAGAAAAAGATATTTCTAATAATAGATTTTGCATTAAAACAGCAAAAATATAGATGAAAAGATAAAGCAATGTAAAAATAAGACATACTATCAATAAAGTTTTAATAATATTATTTAATTTTATATCGTATCTTCCATTAATTTTTTTATAATTATTTCTGTCATTATTTTGCATAAACATTCCTTCCTCTCTATAAGATTAATTATATCATATATTTTATTTATTTTTTTCTTTTATGCAAGTATTCTATTTCAAATAATATATCATTTCTATACTTTTTCAATGAAAAATATACCTTATGAATTTATCATAAGGTATATTCTAAATAAATAATTATTTATTTTCTTCTACTGTTAAACCAGTAGGTAATTGATCTTTAAATTCTTGATAGTTTTCTGCTGCTTTAAATTCTTTTGAAACAATAATCTTACTATTTGTTGCATTAACAGTAATTTTAGAACGTGAATTATCAAATCCCCAATATGTTGATTCTTTTGTTGTGTCGTCTAAATATGCTCCTGCAAAATCAATAGTAACATTTTTTAGTGTTAAAGTAGAACCTGTAGCCCCTGTTGTCGTAATACGACCATATTTTAAACTAACATTTTCAAGTGTTGTATTTCCTTCTTTTGTACTTAAATAAATACTACCTGCATATTTTGTTGTATCCATAGGCTCAATTTTAATGTTTTTTAGAGTTGTATTTTTTCCTAGTATTTCAATAACCTTGTTTGGTTCTTTTTTACATTGAAAGTTGATACCATCAATTGTCGTGTTATTGCCAACTATTGTGACAAAATTTTGATTAGCCCATGCCGTATTTGGTGTTTCAACTGTGCTTTTAATGGTAACATCCCCGATTCCTTTTAATGTTAAATTATTTGCGGTAACCAAAAAATAAAAACCTGTTTGATTTTCATATTGAGTTGTTTCATCACGATCAATACTATACGTTCCACTCTTAAGTGCTAATGCCTCACCATCTTTTTGATTTTGTAAAGCTGTTCTCAACTCAGTTGCATTGTTAATGATTTTATCTGCCACAAAGATAGTATAAGTAAATTCTTGACCTTCATGAGTTATTTTTACTTCTTGATTACCTGTTTTATTTTTATCATAACCTGAAATCATACTAGAAGTAACATCAACAAGATCTCCTTTTGATTCATCATCAAAAATAGTATTTACTTTTAATCCGCTTAACTCTGTTCCTTTTAATACAACTAACTGATGATTTGTAACTTCAATACCAGTTATTTTGTGTTTTTTACATCCTGTTCCAATACCAATTAAAGTAAATAAGCATACTGCACATAATAAAAATTTTTTCATAAATTTCCTCCTTCTTGTAAAAATTATAAAAGTTCTATATTGTTATAAAACATTTTATTTCAACATTATTTTTTACACTTGAAATTAGAATATTCAAGAATATTTTTTCTAATTTTGGAAATTTTTTTGTTTTAATAATTTTTAAAAATTATATATTTGAAAGACATGTTATAAAAATAAAATCCTGCTTTCTTACTATATCTTATCCATCAAATTCAATATCTTAATTAATTAAAAATTTAATTTTTAACGCTTTATTTTATTATAATGAAGTAATCAACTTTCGCAATTTTAAATTCTTCTTAGCATAGACAAATTGAACACCAAAGTTTCTTTTATGAATAAAAAGTCTGAAAAAGGAAGTTTTGATTTAGATTTGTCTAAATATAGATACAGGTTTTAACACATCCTTAAAAAGCAACAATGTGGGATTTAATTTAACATCTTAGTTTATTTTATTGAACTTTTAAACATTAGAAAACTTTTTGACAAACTTTTGTGTGTGTACCACTATATGCTTTTGCATATAGTGGTAATGTTTTATTTTAGATAGTTTCAGTGCTAAATATTTCATATAGAAAAGAGTTAGCATTTCTACTAACTCCTAATATATTATAAAAATTTATTCATTCTCAACAATCAAGTTTAAAACAACACTATATTTTGGATTATACACATAATCACTACCTTTTATTATAATCCAACCAGTTCCATCAATTGTTACATTACCCCATGCATCAATGGTTACACTTGTAATTGAACTTGATTTTGATACAACTTCCCAAGTATAATATTGTGTCATTGGGAATGGTGAATTTTGAACATTAAGTCCTAGTTTATAAGTTCCATCATTTATATTATGTGTATCACTAATTTCATAAACAATTTCATCGTCATTTACATTTGAATCGTTTATTACTGTAAACTCCTTAACAAATACAATTGATGGGTTATCAATATTTACTGCCATTATCTTAACAGTTCCAATACCTACACCAAGCACTGTTCCATGAATAGATATCGTTGCAACTGATTCATCATTTGAATACCAGTAATAATCTTGTCTTGATGCTTGAGTAACTTGATTTGCTTTAAAATATATTACTCTTGTAAATCCTTTTACAATTGTTGTACTTCTATAACTTCTATTGTATGAAACAATATCTTGCTCATAAACATTTATCATACTACCACAATCAGTATAAGCATCTGGGTCTGTATATAATAATGTAGAATCATATTGAGTAACAAGTCTATTAAATCTCACATCAAACGCAGCATCATCATCTTTATTGAAGTATCCAACAAAGTATATACCATCAGTTAAATTTAATGTAGAAGTAAATGTATCATTTGTACCATCCATCAATTGTGAAATTAGGGTTTCAATTGAATAGGTATTTGAAGAACTATTATAATTTAATTTACTTAGAACGAATAAAATCTCATTACTTTGTAAACCACTATATGAATAATCTACTGTAAACTTACCTGCTTGTTCTAAATATATTTTTTTAATATAGTCGCCTTTTGTTGTTTCAGAATCTAAAATTGGCACTTCATCATTAGTCGATTCTGATAGATTAAATAGGTCTATCACTTCACTTTCAACTGAAGAAATAGTACATTTTAAAAATTCATAATTATTTGAAGGCATTAAAATATTAATATAAAAATACCCATTTCTAGGCAAATACACATACATTATATTTTGTCCATCATCTGAGGAAGCTAATGTATTTGAATTTGGATATTTATTTAAAACTTGTGTCTCTAACCTATCACTTTCATTGTAAATAGTAATTGAACCAGCTTCATACATAATTGATGCACCATCAACGCCAGCACCATTTAAGTAAAATTTATAAAACCCTGCTCCTTTATTATTTATGTAATATAATTTATTCAGATATGTTCCTTCTGCTGTTTTATGTAAATGTGTCAATAAATTATGTTCATCATTATAATAAACTTGCTCACCATTATGTTTCCATCGCAATTCATAATTAATAGTAATATTACCACTAATAATACTCGTCTTATATCTAATATCTAAATAATAAGTACCAACACTTAAATATGAATATAATATGTTTTCTCCAGTGTAAAGCTTTTCAAAATTTTCATCGTAAATAATAATTTCAGTATTAGAATTTGTAAAAAATTTATATGATTTATTACACTCAACATTTAGCAAATATAATTTATTACATCCTACATTTAATGAAACGTTTTCCGAATTTTCAACTAAGCAATGTAAATTAATATCATCAAAATGATTGTTGTCAGGAATAATTTTATTTTTATAACTAGACCAATATACTTTATTTTTATATTCGGCCAATCTATTCTGGGGTACAATAATCTGAAGAGAACTTGAGCATCCATCAAACACTTTTTCACCCAAATGTGTTATATCTGCTATTTCTCTTAATACTTTAACTTCAGTTAAATAAGTACAATTTTCGAAAGCACTTGAATCTATATGTTGAACACTTGATGGTAAAATAATGTTTCCTAAACTTGCACAACCTTTAAATACTGAATTTCCAATAGCAAATAAATTATTTGATAATATCACTGACTGTAAATAAGAACAGTTTTCAAAAGCATTTGAATCTAGATGTATAACACTATTCGGTATAGTTATATTGGAAAGACTACTACAACCTTTAAATGCTGAACTTCCTATTGAAGTTAGATTATTTGATAATATCACTGACTGTAAATAAGAGCAGTTTTCAAAAGCATTTGAATCTAGATATGTAACGCTATTCGGTATAGTTATATTGGAAAGACTACTACAACCTTTAAATGCTGAATTTCCTATTGAAGTTAGATTATTTGATAAAGTCACGTTTTGCAAATATGAACAATTTTCAAAAGCATTTGAATCTAGATGCGTTACTGTATCTGGTATAGTTATACTAGTTAAATTAGAACAATTCTTAAATGCTGAATTTCGTATCATTTTTAAGTAATCCGGTAAAACAAATTCAGTTACATTAACTTGATTTTCAAATGCAGCTTCACCTATTTCAGTAACTATTTTCCCATTCAGATACGTTGGAATTACAAATTTAGTACTAACTGAATCAGTAGAAATTGGAATAATAGGATTCAATTTATCTATTCTAATCTCATTTTCATTTAAATCTGTTGTTTCGTAAATTGTACCATTTAACATAGGAGTAATATTAAATTCATCTATTACATTAAAAATATTGCAACCAACACCATATTCAATTGTAGGATCAGTAGGCCCTGCAAAGTGCATTCCAATTAAAAATAAATTTTGTCCACCACCATTGAAATATACAGGACCGCCACTATCGCCACCTTCTGAATCTGTTGAATACTTTATGGTATTAGTAATTATTGTTGGAACGCCATCATAACTTATATTACAATTATAATTAGTACTTAAGATATGACCTGTTGTATTTCCTGTTGTTTGTCCAAGTCTTCTTACTGGAGCACCTTGGATAATTAATTCTCGACTACCTAATTTTATATTATTATATACATCATCACCCATTCTAGCATGAGTTGTAACTTCCCAATTATCTTGATCTTCAAATGGAACAAAAGCTGCATCTATTGTCCCACTATGTTGTCTTTTTGTGGCAGTTCCAAGTTTACTACCTTGTAAAAAATTACCATTATGGTACATCGTTGTATTAGCATCAGCAACATGAGCATTTGTTAAAACTCCATATTTTCCAGTATCATTGTCATATGCATTTACACAAATAGTTCCATAGCTATAAAGAAAAAACATTACAGAATCATTAATTGTGTCACCTCCATATGCAGTTTTTTTATGAGGAATTATTTCATTTTCACTTTCAATTATAATGTTTATCGCATCAGAAAAAAATAAATTAATTTCCTTTAAATATGAAATCAACAAATTGCGACTTTCTTGATCATTTATACAAACATCAACTTCATTAGAATGTTCATCTAATGCTACAGAACTTACATTATATTCAATCATTTTACAAGTAATTGCATTTTGAATTTCTAATAACAGATTATACGAATAATCCTTTTTAACATAAATTACTTGATTATCATATGTTGGTAATTCTACTTCATCTACATAGCCAATATTTAATAATCCACTATCATCTAGATAGGAGCCTGCATAATTATCAGAATAAGCGTTACTTAAAAGTCCGCTTCTAAATCTATTTTCAATTTTAAATGGTTGTATAGCGTCATTAAGAATCAAAATACTTTTATTACAATTTTCATAATATAAACCATCATCATCAAACGCAAAGGCACTATTTATATTTGAACATATAATAACCACGAAAAAAATTAAACAAAATAATATTATTTTAAATATCTTTTTCATATCACTTCTCCACAATTATATTTATAATATCACTTTTAATAATTATCAATTCATTTTTAATATAAAAACAGAATTGTGCTTCTATTTCAAGATTATTTAAAGATGTGACTTTATATTCTAGTTCTTTTTCAAGTAAAGTATTTTTTTTAAATTTAAAACTTTTTAATGTTCCCCCCTTAGAATTTACTATAAAATCATGGTTATCAAATTCAGTAAATACCCCTATCATTATAATATCTTCAATTTTTTGAACATCGGTATGATTTGCTTTTATTTTGATACTTTTATTACTATTGTTTTTTATAGAAGCAGTAATTTTAATAGTCTCTCCAACTTTAACATTTGTTTTATTCACATTAATAAAGCTCTCAAAATCATCTTTGTTTACATTATCACACCCTGCTAAGCACATTACAAACATTAAACTCATAAAAAATATAAATAATCTCTTCATTTTATATCGCCCCTTTCAAGATTATTATTTTTATTAAGAATTCTTTCCAAGATAATCACCTTATTTACTAAATAAATTTTAAGCATATATAACACCCCCTATTATATGTTTTTAGTACAAAAAGCTCTCCTTTTCTAAGAGAGGTTTAATGATATGTATAACAATAATATTGTCTTAGAAATGGTATACGTTTTCACTATTATTATATGAATCACTACTACTATATATTAACTCACATATGACTTTGTTGTTATTATTAAAGTCGTATTTATAAAAATCATAAGTTTCTTCATTGATATTTATATAGTAGGCTCTAACTAGTCTTCCTTCTTTATAGAATAAGGCTCTTAAAATAAGTAAACCAATATATACTTTATTTTTTACAATATAATATCCTTCTATAAAACCTTCTTCATTTACTAAAATACTTTATTCATGTACCACTTCTGATTATTCGTTTCACCTATTGTATTATTACCCCCAACCAAACTAGCACCAAATAATACTACTAATAACAATGTAATAATTTTCCTTCACATATAAAACAATTTAAATGCCTAAAAGGTGACTTTTTATACATTAATATAACAATGAAATAGTCAGTTTTTTTAAAAATCAATCTATTGTTTATATTATACTACATAGCTTTTTATTTTACAAGTGTTAATGTTCGCAAATATCGTTTAACCATCTTCTCATTTTTTCCTCTATTTTTCAAGTTTTCAAGAAACATCTGTATATGAGTTAATTTTATTAAGACGTTTTAAAATGGTGATTTTTTGATTATTATGCGAACGAGACTGCCGCCCTGCTCACGAGGGAAAGTGTCCAAATTCTAGACTGCCCGCATGCCCAATTCCAGCTCTACCATCATCCAATACTGCTACATTTTCACTATTTTCCTATACAAAACAACAAAAAAAGCCGATAGGAAGCCTATTTTAGGCAACTTATCAGCTATTTTACTTATTATTTACTTAAAATCATTTTTAGACACTTTTTGGACAAAAAACGCAAAAGTGTCCAAAAGTAGTGAAAAAATTGGACACTTTCTAATCATCTTATTTAGTTGTTAATTGGTTATTTGGTATAATAAGTATAACATAGATGAAAAGAAATGTAAAGGTAATTGATATGCTTACTAAAAAAGAAATTAATAAAATAAGGACAATGTATTATGAACAAAATTACAATGTAACTGAAATAAAAAGAATAATGAATGTTTCAAGACAAACTATTTATACTTACTTAAAGTTTTGTGATTTTTCTGAAGATGTGCAAAGAAATCCATTTAAAACTAAAATGTCAAAATATAAAGAAGATATTATTGTGATTTCTCTTATAAAAGATTTGAGATAATACTGTCATTATAAAACCAAATACTAATAAAACTAAAACCATAATAGCAAAACAATTTACCAATTTATAATCTTTATAAGCATTTTCTGCAGAACAACACAATAAAGTAACAATTGTTCCTATTAAAATAGATATTGCAGTTAATAAAAAACCAGCTTTAGTATTTATAATATCGTTTCTTCTTAATTCTTCCTCATATTTTCTTTTAGCAAGTCCAAGAGTTATATCAAACGCTTTTTCTTTTAAATCATCTTTATTCATAGATTATTATCCTCCATGCTTATTTTACTAAATTAGAAAAAATAATTTTTAACATTTCATCATCAATATTATTATTAATAAATGAAATGGCATTATAATTATCTTTATCTATTTTTAATATTTCTTCTTTAACTAATTCATTTAACAATGGTTCTATTCTCTTGTGATATTCTTGCTTAATCATGCCAAAATTTCTTACTTCATTAAGTTTAAATGAAACTATTGTCTTACTTTCCTTGCCACTTAAGAAATCTTTTAAAGAACTAAAGTTAAACTTGAATTTAAGATATTTACTTTCTACTAGTTTTATAGATTCAATTATCAAAGTAACTAATTCTCTAATTGGATAACCCATAAATATCATTTTATCCAATGTCATATTTCCATCATAAAATGCTACTGCAAGTTTACTTTTATCTTGAGTATAATTATAAGGCATTAAATATCCCTTACATCCAGTTCCATCTTTCTTGTAGTTAGTGCATCCAAGCATTCTGTTTCCAGTATCTTGTCCTTCTTTATTTCTAATGGATTTTACAATTAAGTAACCATCTTCACAATCTGGACATTTTGATATTGATAAATAACCACCTTTTAAATCATTTGTCATAAATCCACATATTTCAGGATCATTAGAACATATCCATAATGTTTTAGCTCCAGTCATAAATTTGAAGTTACTCTTTCTTCTTTGTAATGGATAACCACAATTAGGGCATTTTCTTCTAAAATCATTTTCTTCAGTAGGATTAAGTTCCACACCTTTTAAAATCACATTAGTAAATTGGTCTTTTATTTCTAATATAAACTTTGATGGTCGATATTGTGGAGTTATTAAATATACTCTATTCTTTGTTCTAGTTAATGCAACATAGAATAATCTTCTTTCTTCTGCATAGTCAATATCTTCATCATCTTTTATAACTAGTTTCATTACAGGGTCATCTTCTATTTTAGAAGGGAAGCCCATAATATCATCTTTACCATTGATTACAATAACATTATCATATCCTAAACCTTTTGAGCTATGAACAGTTAAGAAATCAATATTTAAGTTAGGATATTTCTTAGATTTAATCTTATTCCCATTCATGTAGAAGAAATCATCTAATTTTGACAGGTTTTTACCATCAAATCCGAATCTTCCAATTAGCAAAATACTTTTTTCTTCACCATTTACTGAAACAATATGGTCAAGTGAATTTTCAATAGCTTCACCTAGTCTATAGAATGGGCCTTTGTCATTTTCATCTTTCTCATATGAATCATTATAACTCATTAGTATTACTGGATCTTTAATTGTCTTATTTGACTTTAAAGATTTTTTTATTTGTTCATTATTTGCCATGACGAATCCACCAGCAATATCAATTAGTTCTTGTGAATTACGATAAGTTTTAGTAATCTTTAAAATATTGGCATAACCCATCTTTTCTTCAAATTTAGTGAATAAATCAATTTTTGCACCACTAAACCTAAATATCGATTGCCAGTCATCACCAACAGCTATTATTTTAGCATTACTAGCTTTACTTAACTTTTCACATAAATCAAATCGTTGAAGTGAAATATCTTGATACTCATCAACTAGTATATATTCATATGGTAATAAATCATTTTCTTTGATACGCTTATCCAAAATGTTAGCAGCATTGTTTATCATATCTTCAAAGTCAATTGCATTATAGTCTTTTAATGCCTTTGTATATGCTAAATAACATTGATAGCAAATATCTATAAATAATTTAGTTCTTTCATCCTTAACGTTTATTTTCCATTCATCAAACTTAGCCATTGTAAAATTATTAACTTTAAATTTAGAAATAAAATTACAAACTAAAGTAATGAACTTACTAAAATATTTGTCTTCAGCAGTTTTGACTATTCTTCTATAAATATCAATATTTGATTTAGTATCAAGTTTAATATTTACTTTTTGCAGTTCTTCTTTTAAATGCTCAATTAAATCTCTTCCATCATTATATTTAGAGAATGTATAAATTAATTTTGTTCCATGTTCTCTATGAAGTTTAATCTTATCATTTACATGACATTTATATTCTTCTAATTCTTTTTCATTGAATCTGTTATTTTTACCATCTTGTGATAAACCAAAGTGTTCTAAATAAATAATTGAGCCATCTTGCTTAATTGCAAAATCAGGACAATATGGTTTAATAGTATCTTTAAATCCATATCTATATACAGGTTCATAAATATAATCTACACCATTAATATATAAGAAGTTTGCTATTCTGCATTCATCAATCGATCTAACTCTTTCATTATTAATAGTGATTCTATTTTTAGTTTGTTCTTTTTGATAATCATTAATTAATGTTTCTAAATCAGATTTTAATGTTGTAATATTATCATCTTTTAAAGATTTAAATAATAAAGATGTATTCGTTTCATCAAATGGCATATTCAAGTATGATGCAAAGAATAATAAAATCTTTTTAATAAAATATTCATCATCAAGTTTAGTAGTTAAATATTCTCTTATTTTATCATACATATATCCAGTAGAAACAATTCGATGTCTTGCTGGTTCATTTTCTTTAATGATAGTATTACCTATAGAATGGAATGTTGCTATATTAACATCAAGTTCTAAACGTTTAAATCTTTCTTTTAATTCTTCAGTTGCTTTTCTAGTAAAAGAAACAATTAATATTTTATCAGCATCAACATTTTGTTTTTCTACTAAATATTTTACTTTTGCTTCAATTGTTGTAGTTTTTCCTGCACCTGCTCCAGCAATAACTAGTGTATAGTCTTCATCTGATAATACAACTTTTCTTTGTTCTTCATCTAGTATAATATTTGGATCATCTTTTAATAATATCTCATCTAAATATGTCTTATCAATTTTTAAATGTTTTTCGATAAATTTAGTATTATGCTCTTTTACTAATGCTTCAGTACCCACAAATTTATCAAAATATTTTTTTAACAGTTTATAATCAATATCATTCTTTTTACACCATTCTTTTAATATTGATTTTTCTTCCATTAAAACTAATTCTTTATAAATATCAATAGTTTCATTATAAAAAGAAATGTAATCTTTTCTAGAGATAAATTTATCAAGACTAAATAACGAATCTATTTGTTTACAAAATGATTCTATAGCAATAAATTCTTTATTATTATTTTTATAACCAAATAAACCCATATTAACTACTCCTTTTTTACATATTATACCATTTTTTGATAAAAATAGAAAGTATTATGTATATTACTAAATGAAAATTAAAATATTTGATAAAAAGAAAAAGGAGTTTCTAAACTCCCACTCTATTCTGGATAATAACATTAATCCATATTTCATTATTTCTATCTACTCTTACATCATTAGTTATATAAGATTCAACAAGATACAACTTATTTTTAACAATAATACTTTTTATAATCTCTTCATTTATATAATTAAAATATCTATTATCTTTTTCTACTTCTTTATCTCCATATTTAAATGAACAATAAAGTGCACCATTTCCCTTTAAAGCTTTAATACATTTTATAATTACTTCTTCTAACTCATCTCTTTTAACATGAAGTAGCGATGCACATGCCCAGATACCATCATATTCATTGTTATAATTTAATTCACAAGCAGATTCTAATCTAACATTAAATCCTTGCTCTTTCATATTATTGACAAACTCTATTGATGTATCTATTCCTTCAACTTCATATCCGAGAGATTTAAAGTATATCATGTCTCTTCCACTACCAAAGCCAACATCTAATATCTTTCCAGTCTTAGGCAAAAACCTTAAAAATTTTAGATAGTGTAAACTCATATCACAATTAATGGTATTTTGAATATACTCTTTTGCGTTTATATCATAATAATTACTCATATTATAACCTACACTCATAATAAAATTTTTCTAGATAATCATTATCAATAGACAACTTTAAATCATCTTTATACTTACCATCTAATATACTTAATAACTTTTCATTTCTTATCTTTAGTTTATTTATTACCTCAATACTAGGTATACTATTAGACTTTGAAGAATTATTTGATTTTGAAGTAACTACTAAATTCCATATATCATCAGAATACATAAAACTCCAAGGTATAACATGATCTATTGATATATTATCAGGTTCTAGTTCTTCACCGCTATAAAAATCAATAATCTTGCCATTTTTAAATTCTTTAAGTAGTTCTTCTTTATATTTACTTAAACTATTTCTAGAAAGTTTTGCTTCTGAAATACCATTTACCTTATTAGCAATCTTAGGACAAAAATTAAATTTTTCAAGTAATTGTGCCCATTTATAATTTAATAGTTTTGATAAAATAATCCCATACTCTTTTAATAAATTTAATTCATCAATATTAATTATAATAATTGAACCATCTTTTTTATTATATCTATATAAATCAAGTGATTCTTTATTTATTATTTTAAATCTCCAGCAAACATTCTCGTGTAATGTTTTAGAAACATGTTTGACTATTCTTTTATAAAACTCAGTATTTAATTTACTTTTCGCTTCATCAAACCAACTAGGTATTACTGTATTAAAAGTGTTTTTATATTCATCAATTAATTTAATTGTATCTTTGCATATAACTGGATATTTATCTTTATAAGGTGCTTGTTTTAAATTAAAGAAAAACAATTGATTCCAGTAATACTTAATCATACATTCAGAGATGTCATCAAATTCAATTATTACATTATTATTTTTAATCTTATATTTATCAAATGATATACATTCTAGTATTGCCCTACCCCAAGCAAGTTTATAGGTATTATCATTATTCATTTGTTCTATTACTGTTATCCAATTATTGATATATTCATTAATCATAAAATACCCTTAACTTATAATTATAATTTATTATATTTAGTCGAAACTCCTTTAGCTTTATTTACTGGATACTTCTTTTCTGTTTTATCCATTTTTTTATTAATTATTTCTATGATATCTACATCTAATACTTGTGACATTTGAATACAGTAATTCATGACATCAGCAAGTTCTTCAAGCACTGCTTCTTTGTTAAATTCATCATTTGACCATTGAAAGCATTCTAATAATTCTGCTGCTTCAATTGAAATTGATTTTGCTAAATTAACTGGCGCATGAAATTGATCCCAATCTCTATCTTTATTGAATTTATCTATTCTTTGTTTTAAAATATCTAGTTTTTCCATATTATTCTTCTATTTCTATTTTTAAAATATTGCTTATATGTTCTAATAATGCTTTATCTTCACAGTATATGTAGCATCTTTTTTGTCCTCTCGATAAAAGTGTACGATATGTATTTCTAATAATACGATCAGCAAGTATATAATTTTTAGTTGTTTTTATTCCTTTTAATGATTGATCTGTTCTTGCACGTGCTAAGTAGTTTGTTTTTACCTGATTATTCTCACAATACAAATCTTTGCCAATTATTACTCCACAATAATCAAATTCTAATCCTTGTGATGTATAGATACATCCAACTTGATCAAATGAGTTTTCATCAATAGCCCATGTTGTAGTATTAGATAAGTTCCATTTTGCTTTAAAATCATTTTCTAAAATTATATCGTATAAGTCACTATCAGTTACTTTTTTTGTAATCCAATCATAACAATATCCAGCAAGCATTCTAGCTTTATTGTTTAAATTTTTCTTTCTAAGTTCTTCTTTCATTAATGTAGGGTTTTTAAATAATCTAATATCATAATCCATATCAAAGGTATAATTTGCAGTCTCTTTTATTCCAAGAAGGTTATCTAAAAAAGCAAGATATCCGTCACTACCATTACATCTAAATTGTGATACTAAGTTTAGTTCTTCACCATAATATAAAATACTGTTTTCTTCTTCAGCAAATCTCTTAATTAAATCTATTGAACCAATATCAGAAGTTGTAACAATTTGATCTTCATCAATAAAGAATACTGATACTTTTGATGCATGAATAATTTCTTTAATTTGGTTTTCACCTAAATTTTTAAACATACCAGATTTAGCATTTAATCGATGTGCTTCATCAGCTATTAAACAGTCAAAATAATTATTAGGAATATCAATATATGATCCTGAACCTTTAAATAATGTTTTTATGTAATTTAACTTTTGTTTATCTTGTTTTAATTTTTCAAAATAAACATCACGTAGTGCAGAGTTTTTTGTTACATAGTTTGCAGAATGACCTTTTTGAATTAAGTCGCATAATAACTTTATAGCCACTACGCTTTTCCAGTACCTGGTCCACCTTCAACAATGATTGTATATTTTTGGTTTAAACCACTAATTTTATTAGATTCTTTTAATGAACTAGCTACTAATTTATTAATTGTTTCGTAAGCAACTTTTTGCTCATCAATTAAATAAAATTCGTCATTACCTCTTAGCATTGAAGCAACAGTATCTTGTAAAGCTTTTGCAGGTTTAAGTTTTCCATTTTCAATTTTCATTAAAATATCAATACCATCTTTTTTCTTAATATATTTTTTAATGAAATTTCTTAACTTTGATACATCTTCTGCCAAAAATATTGGAGCATATGAAATTGCTTCAGCATAAAAGTCATTATCAATATTACTTCTATTTTCTTCTTTATAATTATGCAAAAAAGCACAAGGAATTAAACTGATATTATTTGTATAAATATCTTCGTTAAAGTTTTCAATTATTTTAGCGTATGAATATGCTTGATAAGATGGATGACATACAGCTCGATTAGCTCCACCAGTAAATGCGGTAACTATATCAGGGCGTGATTTTCCCATTGTTTTAGTTCTATAACAACTATGTTATTATTATTGTTCTCATCAATTCCACCAATTAGAAAATCTACTCTTTTTGAAGTAAGAGGAATTTGATATTCAATTGCCACACTGCATTCATCCGATATTTCAATATCATCAAGAGCATTACGCAATGTACTAAAGAATTGGACCACGCACGATATTCTGCATCATTATGATGTTTAACATTATGTTTATTAAATTCTTCAGTAATTTTCTTTGCGATGATACCATTTCTGACATCATCTACAAATCCACCTTTAGTGTTTGAATATACAATCATTGAAATATTCCTCCAATTTTAAACTTATATATATTGTATCATATTTTGAGAAAATTTTAAAGTATTAGACTAATATCTTGTATTATTTTATCGAATTATATAAAAAAGAATCGATGCAGCTATATAAACATCAATTCTTTTATATCACTATTTAAATTAAATGCAAAAATAACTTATCCGCCTCAGCAAAATCCAATTCTTTCAATTTATCCTTATCACACCATAGTGAAGATTTATGTTCTAAAAGAATGGGCTCATTATCTTTAAGACTACATAAATATACATGCATTGTTAATGAAAATGTTTTATACTCATAATTTACAGTTGAAATAAACTTATCAATACTTATATTGCAATTAAGTTCCTCTTTAATTTCTCTCACTAATGCTTCTTCTTTTGTTTCTCCTGGTTCTATTTTACCACCAGGAAACTCCCATTTATAGGCACATTCTCCTTTTTGACCTCTTTGGCAACAAAATATTTTATCATCTTTCTTTATTACGGCTGCAACTACTTCAAAATGTTTTTTACTATTCATAATCATTTCCTTTTGGTATTTCAAAATCTATATAATATTCTTCACTTACTTCATTGTCTAAAATAATGTCAAATGTTAATGTATCAAATTGATTATTTTTAGTTATTCTTACATTTGTAAATGTACCAGTTCCAAAATAAGTGAATGGTAAAGTTATACCATCTTGTTCATCCATTTTTCTAACAAACAAGTGAACTACTTTTGTATTAAGTAGTTTCTTACCTATGCTATTTTCTAATGTTGTGTTATTTTCACTTTCCCATTGGAATACCTTACTAGATAAGAATTTATCTTTATAATTAAGTCTTTCTTCTTTTGATGAATCTTTCTTTAGCCCTACAAATACATAAGTTGTACCATCACTATCAAACTTAGTACCTTTCATGAACATTAAGGCATTTTCTAATAATGCTCTCATTATTTGTTCTTTATAGTAATTGCCCATGACTTTGAATATTCCATCAAAATCTCCAAAATCAATTTCATATTTTATTAAAGCGTACTCATATAAATCTTCTAAATAAAACTTCATATTCTCTGATACGTTATCAATATTTATTTTGTTATCACTAGTTAATATTTTCTCTTTTTGAAGCATTGCTATTGCATGATTAATAGTATTAACAGTGATCTTTGAATTATATCCAAGTATTTTGTTATTATCTATACTACCCGACTCTAGTAACGATTTTAATATTAAAATTTCATCACATCTTACTATTGGTAGTAATTCGGAAATCTTATCAACAAGTTCATTTTCTTCATTTGTAAATATAGGTATATTATCTTCATTAATCTTTTTAAGAAATGAGTAGTATGATTTATTTTTCTTACCATTTATCTTTGATTTCATAAATCTAATTAAATCAGGCGCAATATCTGAATTAATATAATCTACATGTAGTGGATAAGATTCTACTTGCATATATTTCTTAAAGTTTTGATAGTCTTTCTTTAAATAATCAGTCTTATTAAAGTTTTGTTTATTTATATAGTTAATAATATCCACTTTTGCAAGTTCATCAAAGAATATTTCAACACCAGGTATATTTAATGAATTAAAGTTAGTTCTTACCATTTCACTTAAATATGCTTTTTCAGTATATGTAGTTTTACCAAGCGTTCCAAGTGCTAATGCTATTTGGATTGATCTTTCATAGTTATTACCAATAAAATCAAGTACTGTCACATATTCCTTATCTGGGTATTTTCTTAATCCACGTCCTAATTGTTGTAAGAATATTGTTTGTGATTCAGTAGGTCTTAAAAATAATACCATATTAACTGATGGAATATCGACACCTTCATTTAATATATCTACAGTACATATTATTTCTAGTTGTTTTGAATCATCTTGTAATTCTTTAAATGCGACTATTCTTTCTCCAAAATTATTACTACCAGTTAAAGCAATAGCATTATATCCAATTTCATTAAATCCTTGAGCCATCATTTTACAATGTTCAATACTAGAACAAAACGCTAAACATTTTAACTTTTTATTTGGTTCTCTTCTTAATTCTATTTGACTTCTTATAAATTCAACGTTTATATTTTTTGATATTTCTCTAGCAATAACTGCTTTATCATTACTACTATAGTCAGCAAATTCATCTCTAATTGCATAATAGTGAAAAGGTACAACTAAATCATTAATAATCGCATCTCTTAATCTTAATTCAAATGGTACATTATTTTCAAATAATTCTAAAACATTCTTATCGTCCATTCTCTCAGGTGTAGCTGTAAGACCTAAAAGAAATGTTGGTTCAAAGTATGTAAATATCTTTTGCCCATTTTCTGCCATTATATGATGTACTTCATCATAAATAATATAATCAAATGTATCTTTATTAAATTCATCTAAATGTCTTGCTATCATTGATGAACTTGTAAATATAAAGTCTGCATCCAAATCTTGCTTTCTTCCTGTATAAAATCCATATATATGCTCATATCCAAATACTTTCTTGAATGTCTTAAGTGCATCATTTAAAATAGTATCCCTATGAACAATATATAAAAGTCTATTAGGTGAAAAGTTTCTTGCATCAAATGCAGCTAAATATGTTTTACCTGAACCTGTTGCAGCAACAACTAATGCTTTATCTACACCTAAATCTCTATACCTTCTTAATTCCTTTAATGCGCCTCGTTGCATTGAGTTAGGTTTAACAGGTGTAATACTTGGATTAAAATAGTCCATATCCCATTTTTCAATCGCATAACTAAGCATTATTTTATATTTATCAATTAATTCTTCATTTAATTCATATGTAGCATCCCACAATATATTATATTCTTTCATTATGTTAGAAACTAATTTATCTTCATTTTTTCTAAACAACGAAACATTCCATTCAATGTTCTTTAGAATTGCATATCTAGTAATATTAGTGCTTCCTACAATAAATTCAACTTCATTATCATATTCAAAAAAATATCCTTTAGAATGAAATCCATTATCTCCGAAACAATTTAAATCTAAATGGCATTCAAAATTAGAGTATAACTTTTGAAATTTATTAAATACATCTAATGATGCTATATCAGTAAAGTTTTGATAAGTAGATGTAATAATCTTTACTTTTGCTCCTCTTATCAATGCATTCTCTAATTCTTTTTCAAATAGAACTAGTCCTGCTTTTTTAATAAAACTTACTGAAAAATAGCAATTAGAACATTTTGCTAATGATTCTTTTATTTTATCTAAAAATTTTATGCTTGTATTATTTGTTATTAAAATATCTTTCATACTATACTCCAACTTAAACATTGTACAAAATAACTAACTATATGATATCACAATTTGAGAAAATTTTAAAGTATTAAACAAATATCTTGATGCAATTTATCGTTTTTTTAATAACATGTGTTAACGTCTTAAAATATGGGCCACATCTTCATAAAGTAGAGTGTCCTGAGTTTACCCTCTTTTAAAATAATAATCTGCTATAGCTCTTAAATAAGGTTCTAGTTTCCACAATTTAATCAAATTATCTAACACAAATATAAAAAGCTGGATTTCTCCAGCAAATTCATTAAATCAATTTATTTTAACATACTCCATTTTTGCTTCTCTAGTTTGTTTCTCAATAGCGTTTAAATAAATTTGTTTAGTTAAACTAATTGGCAATCTTCCTATTCTAGAAAATTCAACATTATAATAATTGTCAATAAATTTAGAATTAAAGCCATATACCAAACTCAACATATGCTCAAAATTATCAGAAGTAAAACTAGTATTATTTATTATTTCCTCTCTCAAACTTTGATATGCATTATCTAATAAAATGGTAAAAGGATATCTTGTACATTTTGACTTATTTATCCCTGCTTTTGAGAATCTTAAGATACCATTTTCATTTTGCGACATAATGTCAAAGAAATATGATTTAATATTTAACTCATAATCTTTTGGTGCATAACTTACATTATAAGTTTTTCCGTTAATTTTTACAAAATCACCAATAATTCTTTCTTCATGAGCTTTTCTTATTTTCTCTTTATCATTAAACATCTCTATATTATAACCAGCTAATTTTTCAGCAGAAAATATATTTTTTAAATTTGTTAATACTTTTTCTAATACTTCATCTTCGAAATGATCTCTAGCATTTATCCTAATTATTTCATTAATTATATTTTTTATGATTTTTTTATCATCACATTCATCTAGTTTAATAGGTAAAAGTTTTATCCTATCCAACGTCCTTGTTCCATCGTTCCTAACAGTTAAATCACATTGTTGCGAAACAACTATATAATTTTTGGTATTAATTCGAATGATATCACCAAAAGCAATCTCTAATTTGAGTTTATTAATAGTTGTATCTATTTCGTTAATATATTGATATTTATTAATTACTTTTAGTGCTCTACCAAGATGACTGATTATCTGAATATCCTCTTTACATTTTTTATTAAATTTTAAATCGAACGCTTTATTTAGATTTATAGTTGAATTAATATTATTTTTTTTACTATCTCTATAGCAATAATCAACATTATTAAGAACAATCCCGTATAAATTATCTTCTAGTGTTAACCCTTCTTGTAAATAATCATAACAATATAGGCTCTTATAATCGTTATTCTCCCACATTGCTGATTTTATTCTTTCTAATGAAGAGCCAACAACATTTTTAAAATTAATAAAAAATTCCGATTCATTCGCTTTAACTATCATTTCAAAAATTAAGTCGCTAGTTATTAAAGTTTCCTTATTCAAAACATTAAAATATAAAGTAAAATTTTTTACAAATTCTTCGTCATGTAAATTATCGAATAAATATTTATACACTTCATCATAAGTTGTAAAACCACTTTTGTCACTTGTATATAAAAGAAAAATATCATTATTTCCTCTTTTTCTATTATCAATGAATTTTTCAAATAACTTAGTAATATGCAAAAAATTACCTGTATCACCTAATTTTCTATCAATAATCCATAATATATTATCTTGTTCATTGCAATCAGCCAAAATCGATTCATCGTATTTTTTATAAGTTTTTATTTCTAATACTTCTTTTACATTATTAATAAAATCAACTAAAGTGTTTATCCCTATTGAATTTATAATTTCCTGATATAAATTCGGATTTTCTCTTATAACAGTATCTAAATTTGTATCCTCATCATAACCAAATTTTGTTATATCATATTCTAATCCTGGATTACTAGAAAGAATTTCCGCAATTAATGTATCTCCATTTATTTTAGCAAAATCATCATCTAATACTATAATTTTATTGTACTTATATTCTGTAAATATTTCTGCAAATTCCATAACAAGCCTCGGTTAAAATTGAATTATAAATTTATATAATAAACCATTGTCATTTCTCACATCAGATAATGAAATATTAGCTCCTATCTCAGACAATAAAGATTTTGTTATATATAATCCCATACCTCTTCCTTCATCTTCAGGTTTTGCTGTTACAAAGGCATCAAACAGATTATTTTCTACATCTTTGGAAATTCCCAACCCATTGTCATATATGGTAATTTTTTTATCATTACCATTTACACTAATAACAAGGTTTTTATTTTCAATATTATATTTTTCTAGCCAATATTTAGAATTTATTATAATATTTTCCAATGAAATAATTAAATTGGATTTGATTATTTCAACTTCAAAACTATCACCTATTAAATCGCAATGAATTCCTTTTGTATTATCATCCAACGATAAAAAAGGAATTGATTTTACTAAATTTAAAATAAATGATTGTATATCAATATATTCTCTTTTTTTCTTCTTAGTATATGAATTAAAATCTAGAATACTTGCATACCTATGCAAAAAATTCATATATATATTAACTGAATCTAATAAAACATTAATTTTATCTATATTAATTGGCTTTTTAATTAATTCATTTTTTATGCTTTTTACATTAGTTGATGTATTGCTAGATACTCTTAATATTTCATGCGACATTGTCTCAGCTATTAATGCTGCGCCAATTACAACTTTATATTCATCCAACTTTTTATATTCATCATCTATTATTTTTTTGTAGCCTTCAGATTGAGCTTTTATTTTTTTTGCATTCTCCGCAATGTCTTTTGCAATATTATTGTAATGATTTTTAAGATTTGCTGTTGATTCATCATCAAATAAACTTGAAATAGTACTGTTAAACAAAGTCTCTGAATTAATAAGCACATTTTCATTAGCATCTTCTTTTTTTATCATTTTGATTAATCCATCACATAACAACAACTCATCATAAGGTTTCATTTTAAGGATATCTGCTTGCTTTGCAGTTAATTTTTCAGATAAATGCATATCTTCTAGAACTAATATTTGAGTAATTATCTTGCTACAAAGGTTCAAAAAATTTATTCCGTATTCATCTAAAATCAATCCTTGTCTATTTGTTAATTCTTGTAATTTTACTAAATTATCTTCTCCATCAATATATACATAACCCGCAGTTGTATGCTTTTTATAAATATTCGCTTTAAATGTTTGGCTATATTTTGTAAAATCCAACCAATCATTTTGCGAATCTCCATAAGGTAAAATTCTAAAATTATTTCTGAATAGTTTAACTCCATTTATTATATCTAAATAGTTGCTTTCTTCTAAATTGAATCTACCAGTTGCTTTATTAAAAGCAAAAATTTCTCCATTAAAGCTACTAGGCAAATAGTCAAAATTCAAAGTAAGATCCTGTTTTTTTATTTTAGTATATTCTTGGCTAATTTTAGTTAAATGTAATTTTAAGTTCCTTTGCTCAAACTTATCATAAACTTTATCAGCTTCTATATTAAAAATAAAATTATCTTCATATTTTTTTTGCAATTCTTTAATTTTATAATTTATATACTTTTTATTTCTATATATATCTATACTTAAAGTATTGTCGTAATCATCAAAACTAAACTTTGCAACAACATCTGATAATGATGAGATATAACTTACATCATATAGAGTTGACGAAAATTGATTATTATTTAAATTCATTAAAATGGAAAATTTATGTTTTTCATCAGCATATGGGTTTAAAATAGACAATATTTCATTTTTAAATCTAGTAAAAGTTCCATTTTCATTCCATAATGTCTTATTTTTTATGTTAAAAATGTCAATTTTTGTTCCATGACCTTTATTAAAATAATTATTAAATTCGGGTTTTTCTTCAACTGAAATCTCAACATCATAAATATCTTTATCAGGATTATTAAATAGAGTCCAATCTATAGAAAAATAATAAGCATTATGATTTTCCATTTTAGTAATGATTTCACAATAATCACCTAATCTTTGAAGGGATAAACGCCCTATACCTTTATTTCCTAAGGAAAGTCGTTTTAATTTAGGTGATATTTTCTGTTTTTTTACTTTAAAATCTGTCGCCAACACTAAAAAGCCTTCTGTAATTATCTTATAATCCATACCATTTCCATCATCGTAAATAGAAATTTTTCCCATTTCTTTTTCGTATTGCGAATCAACAATAATTTCAGCATAATTTGCATCTGCATCATATGCATTTTTTATTAATTCCATTAAAGCCACTAATTCATCTGTAATTAATGCTTCACCTAAATGATTCATTAGTCTAGCAGAAATTCTAAACCTTTCTTTACTCATATGCTATGCCTCTTTTCTAAAAATCATAATATACTCTTCTTTCATTGATTCAACTGAGCCAACATTTTCAACATTAGAGACTTTTCCAGCCATCCTTTTATTTACTATATCTCTGGATAATTTTTGAATTAATTTCATATTGTTAGAATTCGCAAGTTCAATATTCACTTCATCAAAAGGCACCTTAATATTATCAACTTTTCTATTTCCCAAAGTTATTATTATATAACCACCTTGTTTTACTTTGTTAGCCATTAACTCGAAGACTTCTTTATAATCTTCTACAAAATTAATAATTTTAGAATGTTTTTCTGTTGTTATATTTTTTAAATATTCATTAATACATGAAATTTTAGTTTCTTTTATATTTTTTTTACCACCTAAGCTATTTGCATCAATAGATGAATTATTAATATTAATGTTTTTTGTATTTTCACTTAAATCATCCAAATCAATCCATTGTAACTGTAAAGTAGAAAATTGTCCATAAGTAACAGTTGTTCCATTATCACCATAAGGTGGTGAAGTACATATTATAGAAATTGAATTATCTTCTATTTTATTAAGTTCTTCCTTACTATCACCACAATATAAAGTAAAACCAATTTTATTGTAATCAACTGAAATTTTTTCAATATTTAATTGACAATCACTAAAAAATTTATCAATTAAATTATTTTCCATATTTTCTATTTTTTCTTTTTCTTTAATATGAAGTTTAAATGTTGAGCTTCTACTATTCGAAAATTTTCTCACTATATTTGCAAATGAAACCCAAAAAAACTTTCTAATATTCATGTCAGATTCCATTTTAATGCAATGTCTAATTTTTGATAAGTCTTCTTTTACATCTTTTCTAAACCATTTATCAATATTATTAAATTCCAAAATTTCAAAATTAGTGCAACTTTTTACATTTTCTATTAAAGTATTTGTTTTGTTTTTTAATTCTTCAATATTGTAATTATATAATTTGACATAAGTTATTAAATTAGCTAAAGGATTAATATCTATTCCTATAGGACTTAGTCCAAGTTTTTGTGCTATAATTAAACTTGTCCCCGCACCATGAAATGGATCCAACACATTTTTGCAATCATCAATATGTTTTAATATTTCTGATATCAACTCCTCTTGCATTTCATCCACCATCATTGCAGGATATAATGCGATACTGTTGATACCATCATTTTTATAATTTTTATATGTCCAATGTTCTTTATTATCTATAAAAGAAATACTAGTATCCATACAATACCTCCATTATACTTTCTTATTATACCATATTTAAAAATTTTTTTCAATTTAATAAATTCATATTATATCTATGATTCAAATAATTAGTACATTACAATCAAATTTTAAAATACTGGAATTAATTCCAGCACTTAACTTAATTATTATACTTATTATCTTTAACAATTACTTTTGGTTCTTGAACTATATACTTAATCATATTACCAGGTAAGCAAACAAAAATATCTTTATTGTTATTGGCACATGATCTAACTTGCTTTCCATCAACAAATGTCCCATCTTTTTTAAAAAACAATTCTTGTGCTGTTATTTCATTAGCTATGTCAACAGAATACATTCCTTCCTGTGGACTAGCTAACAACACTCTTTTCATTGCATCTGGTAAAGTCATCTTTTTCTTCTTTTGTTCATCAGTTCTAATTAAATCATTATAATTCATAACTGATAACTTAAAAGTAAAACCTGATTCCAATCAGTTCATTAATAGATTTAAAATTCAGATTATGTATTTATTTCTAAATTCCAATATTTTTTCATTTATGCTACTCTGATCTCTTATAGGTTCAAGCCCCACAAACACTTTTATTCGAATTCCCACGAAAGCAAGTCCTTAGTTCGTGTTCATTATCATTTATAGATTAATACAAAATACTCTTGCTACTTCACCATTACGCTCTCCATTCACTATATACACATGTTCCATCTTTTAATAATTCATATTTTGATAATGTTCCATTAACTGTATCAATTACTAATATTGCTTTATCAGTTAATAACTTATTAATAACTAAATCAACATTATTTGCTAATACACTAATATCTAATATATTATCCATAGTAATATTCTTCATAGTATCTTCACCTCCTTATTTCCTGGTAATATAAAATGCCCACAAGTAAAACTACTTATGAGCATGATGTTCTTTATTTAGTTGTTGGTTTTATTTCCTACAGGTTCGAGTCCGTGGTCAGTCTCCCCTAGTGTTTAATACAAAAAGTCTCGTATTTACATAAAAAAATAGGGTATTCTAACAATAATTGGCTAAATTACCCTATAAAATTGAAAAAAGCAAGCCTTTTTAATAGAAACGCAATGTTTCTATAGAAGACTTACCGATTTACTTTAATGGTGATTCGTACGGGATTCGAACCCGTGAATGCATGCGTGAAAGGCATGTGAGTTAAGCCACTTCTCCAACGAACCATAAGCAAAAAAATGGCGCCTCTTCAGGGACTTGAACCCCGGACACCATGATTAACAGTCATGTGCTCTAACCTACTGAGCTAAAGAGGCGCGTTTTCTATTAAAAAGAATAGAAAGGAGATGGCAGCTACCTATTTTTGCAGTTGCTCTACTATCGTCGGCGTTAAAGTGCTTAACTTCTGTGTTCGGCATGGGTACAGGTGTCTCCACTTTGCTGTAACCACCACTCTCTCTTTCAAAATTGGATATACTTGCCTTTCTTAAGGTTAAGTCCTCGACCTATTAGTATCAGTCAACTCAACACCTCACAGTGCTTACATCTCTGACCTATCTACCTCATCATCTCTAAGGGGTCTTACTTATTTCTAATGGGAAATCTCATCTCAGGGGGGGCTTCACGCTTAGATGCTTTCAGCGTTTATCCCGTCCGTACGTAGCTACCCAGCTGTGGCCCTGGCAGGCCAACTGATTCACCAGCGGTACGTTCATCCTGGTCCTCTCGTACTAGGGACGACTCCCTTCAAATTTCCTACGCCCACGACAGATAGGGACCGAACTGTCTCACGACGTTCTGAACCCAGCTCGC
>OLGD01000122.1_pt1 | contig 151756 bp, 133 predicted proteins | sample 1605311 | NCBI WGS metagenome assembly OLGD01 (sample SAMEA3888917, study PRJEB22519) | human gut metagenome | biome: human gut; feature: human-associated habitat; material: faeces | place: Denmark | collected 2010 | reverse complement strand
TTTTCTTAACTTAATGACATTGGCCTGCAACCAAACGAGAGTGTGCCGACGGAAGGGTTATGGCCGGCGGATTCCGACGGAAGGGTTCTGACCGGCGGCTTCCGACGGAAGTGTTCTGGCCGGCGGCTTCCGGCGGCTTTCCTATTTCCGTTCAAACACCGGTATAATGTCGAGTGGTGCGTTGCAGGTTATCGTGTCAGAACCTTCGTAGATTCTGTGGTCGTGGATGTTCTCCCACTTGCCGGCCGGAAGATATACTTTTCGCTCGCTCACTCCGGCTTCGAGAATCGGAGCTACAAGGTATTTGTCACCGAACATATACTGGTCGGTAACTTCCCAGCACTTAGCATCGTCAGGGAACTCATAGAACATTGTACGCATGAGCGGTGAACCGTCCTCATGAGCTTCCTTCATGAGTTTCTCGATATAAGGCTTGAGGGACCACCTGAGTTTGAGGTAATCAAGCATGATTTTCATGTTGTCCTCGCCATAGCTCCAAAGTTCGTTTGACTGGCCTGTGTAGAGATAGCCACCGCCAAAATCCTTATCTGAAAGCGGCGGAATGTTGTGTGGTCCACGGTCTCCATGCATGCGGAGTATTGGGGTGAATACCGCAAATTCATACCATCTTATAAGAAGCTCCCTGAATATCGGGTCGGCGACATCATCTGTCATGAAACCACCGATATCGGTTGTCCACCAAGGAATTCCGGCAAGACCCATGTTGAGGCCTGCTGCGAGCTGATCCTGCAGGGATTCAAATGTGCTCGGAACATCACCGGACCAGATGAGCGTTGAATATTTCTGGGAACCGACCCAGCCGCATCTTACGAGGTGGAGCATGTTGTCAGCATTGCCCTCTGCGGCTATGCCGTCCGTAAATGCTTTGGCATAAAGCTTTGGATAAATGTTGGCGACCTCAAGAGCTGTTCCCATGTGGTATCTGTAATTATCATAATCGTATACGGCAAGGTCAGGCTCAGCATTGTCAAGCCAGAACATGTCGATACCGTAGTCGTAGTAGTTTTTCTTGCATTTTTCCCAGATAAATTCTCTGGCTTCAGGATTGGTCACATCGATTATGAGGCAGTCGCCCTGAAAATCATATGACTCGATTGTTCCGCGCTCGGTTGTCATAAGAAGTCCACGCTCGTACATTTCCTCAAAATTCTCACTCTTGCGGTCAACCGAAGGCCATACGGATACGACAACCTTTGTTCCCATTGAATGAAGTTCATCAACCATAGCCTTTGGATCCGGCCAGTACTCAGGGTCGAAATGCCAGTCGCCCTGTCTTGTCCAATGGAAAAAGTCGATGACGATTACGTCAAGCGGTATTCCGAGTTCCTTGTATTTGCGGGCAACCGAAAGAACCTCGTCCTGGGTTCTGTAACGGAGTTTGCACTGCCAGAGACCGAGAACGTCGTTTCGCATTATAGGAGCGCGTCCTGTAACTGCCGTATAATTCTCAATGATTCCGCGCGGTGCGTCTGCTACTGTGATCCAGTAATCGATTTCCTTGGAAGCCTGTGCAACCCACTCGGTATAATTTTTACCGAAAGAAGCACTTCCGACACCCGGATTGTTCCAGAGGAAACCATAACCGAGACTTGACACGGTAAAAGGAATGGAAATCTGTGAATTTCTCTGTGCAAGTTCAAGCACACATCCCTTGAGTTCAAGGTACGGCTGCTGATACTGACCCATTCCGTAAAGTTTCTCGCCGTCGTTGCTCTCAAATCTCATCGTGAGCGAATAATCTCCGCCGATTATCGGCTTGTAATTGCGGGCAATCAGTTTGAGGCATCTGCTCTCATTGCTGATGGTACCGTAATAACTTCTGTAATATTCCCTAAGGATAAGTTTGCCATCTCTGTAAAAAGAAAGAATGCCGACCTCATTCACATCCGCTCTTATGCGGCCGTTTGTGATGCTCGCCGTTCTGCCGTCGATTGTAATCTTAACCGCATCCGAACAGTCCTCCTTCTCCTCGGTAAGCGCCCAGTCATTGCCGGTAAATGCGGCATTTTTGGTGCTGCGTACACGAAGTGAATCCTTTCCCCATGCTTCAATACGGATTTTCTCCGTCTGGTGAGTAAAAAATAATACGTTTTTCTCCTGTTTAAAAATCATAACCTGTCCCTTTCCGCAATATCTGCTTGATATCTTTATATAGTGACATTATAATGACTTTATAGTTATAATTCTATATCTTTTTTGCCTATTACTAACACTATTTTGATATTATATGTAGGAGGAAGCATGAACTTGCACGATTCTCTTCTCAAAGAAAAAGAGCCCCACGGAAATGTACTGTTTCCACTTAAGGTTCACGATATAATTACCAATCCCGGTATTTCCGAGCGTGTCGGCTGGCACTGGCACAGTGAATTTGAATTTCTGGTCGTCACAAGTGGAGAGGCGGATTTTGGCATCAATGAACGCTCCATAAAAGTCCGTGAAGGCGACATTCTTTTTATAAGACCTGATGTATTGCATTTTATGAGTGCCGAGGGTGGAACGGCGGTTGATTTCTATGCGGTTGACTTTCTTCCTGACCTGTTCGGTGGGTATCCCGCGGATGACATCCACCGTAAATATGTTACGCCGGTAGCTGGTGGGGAAATTATTTTTCCCGAACTGTTGGACGGCTCGGAAGCATGGCATAAGGACATCGCCGACAGGCTGACGGAAATACGACTTTTATATGAGGAACACCGTCCCGGCTTTGAACTTCTTATAAAATCCGATATCTGCGCTGTGTGGTATATGATGTTTGAACATGCCGAGCACGCAGTTTCACAGGCGGACACTTCATCCGACCACCGCATGGTGCGTATCAAATCAATGCTGTCATGGCTTCAGATGAACTACCGCGAAAATATTACCATTGAGCAGATGGCTGATGTCTTTCATATAAGTGAAGGACAGTTATGTCGTTTTTTCAAATCGATGACCCGTATGTCGGTAATCAGTTATCTGAATTTCTACCGTATAAGCCGTTCCATAGAAATGCTTGAGAAAACCGATTTGCCGGTAAGCCGTATTGCACTTGATTCGGGTTATGATAATATCAGTTATTATAACAAGGTTTTTAAAGAACACATGCACATGACCCCCGGAGAATTCCGCAGCCTGTCCAAGGACGGCAGTTCGCACCCGGAAGTCATTACGGTATAAAAACAGCGGGATGCCTGCGCATCCCGCCGATTAAGTCAATTTATCTTGTTATTACTTTCACCGAACTCCAGTCGCCCATCGTACTGCCACTGTATGCTCTCACTGTATATGTATATGTAGTTCCTGCTTTAGCGGTCCTGTCCGTATAACTTACGGTTGAACCGCTCTTGATATCTGCGATTCTTCCCCAGCTTCCGGATCCGCTCTTGCGGTATACTATGTATCCTGTAGCTCCGGTTACTCCAGTCCATCTGACATTGATTCCTCCGCTTACTTTATATGCCGATGTGAGTTTAGGATCTGACAGTCTCTTGACCGATCTCGTGCTGTGCCAGTCTCCCATCGTGCTTCCGTTGTATGCTCTGACTGTATATGTGTATGTTGTTCCGCTTGCCGCTGTCGTATCTGTATAACTTACGGTTGATCCGCTCTTGATATCTGCAATGCGTCCCCAGCCTTTGCCTGCTCCCTTGCGGTATACTATATAGCCTGTGGCTCCGGTTACCCTGCTCCATTTAACCTGCACTCCGTAGGTTATGTTGGATGCTCCCGAAACTGTCGTGTCGGAAAGTCTCATCAGTGACTTCGCGCTGTGCCAGTCTCCCATCGTGCTTCCGTTGTATGCTCTGACTGTATATGTATATGTCGTTCCGCTTGCTGCTGTCGTATCTGTATAACTTACGGTTGATCCGCTCTTGATATCTGCAATGCGTCCCCAGCCTTTGCCTGCTCCCTTGCGGTATACTATATAGCCTGTGGCTCCGGTTACCTTACTCCATTTAACCTGCACTCCGGAGGTTATGTTGGATGCTCCGGTTAATGTGGTATCCGAAATTCTCATAAGTGACTTTGTGCTGTTCCAGTCACTCATCGTGTCTTTGTTATATGCTCTGACAGTATATGTATATGTCGTTCCGCTTGCCGCTGTCGTATCTGTATAATTTACTGTTGAGCCATCCTTAATATCCGCAATGCGCGCCCAGCCTTTGCCTGCTCCCTTATGGTATACTATGTATCCGGTTGCTCCGGTTACCTTACTCCATTTAACCTGCACTCCGGAGGTTATGTTGGATGCTCCGGTTACTGCCGGCTCTGCAAGATACATTACTCCGACTTCCGGACACTTATCTTCCGTTCTGCTTCCCGAATAAACTGCCACAGCATAATAATACTTTATTCCTGCGCTTATCGTATCGGAATATGTTTTTCCGGATGTTCTGCCTATCTCAGCATAACTTCCGCCTTCTGTTCTTCTGTAGATCACATATCCTTCTGCTCCGGTTACTCCTCCGGTCCAGCTCAACTGTACTTTACTGCCGTTGGCATCTGCCTTAAGATTACTTACGGATATCTGAGTCTTCTTAAGTGACGCAGCTGTTGAAAATGCACTCGCGCCTGCTGCATTGTATGCTTTTATCTTGTATGAATATTGTGTATTATTTTTGACATTGGTATCAACATAGCTTGTTGATGTGACTGTCTTTATTTTACTGTACTTTCCATCTGTTCCTGCTCTGTATATCTCATATCCCGTTGCGTCTGTTACAGCGTTCCATTTGAGCGTGAGTGATGCTATTGTATTTGATACTGACAGTCCGGACGGTGCGGATGGCTTCTGTATCTGCACATCATCCGTATATGCCTTGATTCGAACATTGCCTCCCATGCTCTCGACCATGTCACGCCATCCATAATTATAATAGAAGCTCTGTCCCTTCTCTCCGCCGCAATACCATGATGCCGCATTACCAAGATTATACTTGCTTTCCATTACATAGTATGCGCCTGATTTGCCATCCATGGACTCCAGTTTAATGACTACGGAAAATGTTTCTCCCTTGGTCAGCGTTAAAGGATTATCCATCTTAATTGTATGGAATCCCTGATATGTGAAGCTTCCTGTCTGTGTTCTTACAAGTGTTCCGCTTTCCGGATTGGATGAATTCGCAATGTCTGTATATATGTTAACGGTATAATTAATATTCGGATTCTGTGTCTCCACACCTACTGCCTTAAGCAATTGTGTTCCCGTTGCCGTAAATATATTGGCAATTGTGGAAGATGTTCCGTTTCCGATCCAGCCATATTGAGAATATGCCGATAGATCATATTGATAATTATGATCATAAAAATCATCATCACTGCTGCCGGTATCACTTACACAATCAAGTGCATATACCCTGTCATAAATAGACGGCTCGTCATATGACATCCAGAAATAGCCGAAATGACTGTATTCGTCACTTCCCCAGCTGTTCCTTACAAGCCAGGCTCCCTTGTTGGAAGAATTAGTTACCTTATCATCATCCCATCCGACAACACTTATTGCATGGTTAGTATTATCAGATACTGTTGAATAGTAGGAATTGGTCGAATAATCATAATACTGATTATCATCATAATATGACATTCCAACACCGCCGTATTCTTTAATAAGCTGCTTAATGTATTTTCTGTCAGCTTTATTTACTATATAGAAATTCCTAAGATGTGCGCTGTCGTTCATCGCTATATCATTCGATAAACCGCTTTCAAGTGTAGCCGCTGCCCCACTGTAAGGAGCAGTCTTCTCATCTGCCACGCCTACCCAGTTGGCATATGCATGATATATGAATGACGAATCGCCACCCATGGAAAGGTAATTATAGCTGGCTGTCGGCAGATATTTCACACCGTCTTTACCATCCGCGGATGTATAATGATACGCAAAATAAACCGAATGAAGTTCACTCAGATCAAGAAGCGTACCATCGTTATTCAATACACTGAGTTCCGCAAGCGATGTCGGTGCAAATCCCCAGCATGTACCGTAAGGGCTCTGATTCCTTATTGACGGATATGAATCCGTAAGAATCCCTGACGGAATATAGGCACTTTCAAGTGCCGCTGCCTGCACGATATTATTATCATCTGCGACATCATAAATCCTGTCTACCGGTCTGTCATCCGCAATAAAAGCTGTACGCGGATATTCCGGTGTCTCATAAGCATTATATATGGTATCATCTGCAATACCACTGTCCGTATTCCCGGCAAGTACTACGACTCCTGAAGGAATCATCATTACTCCTGCAAGAAGAACTGCCAGGGCACTTCTAAACCATTTTCTCATAGTTTCCTCTTTCCCTCCCCAGGTGTTATAATTATACTACACATTCCGGGGGTCCGCAAGAAATATGTACATCAAAAGAGACTGCATCATTCCGACACAGTCTCTCTATATAAAATATACTTACGGATTTACTTGTTTATTTCAAACTTAAATGCCGAGTCGCTCCATACATTATCTGTAAAACTTATTTCCATGTTTTTCCAGTCTTTCGGAACCTCGTATCCGATTATACCACTCATTTTCTTGCCTGCCGCCACTGTTCCGTCAAGGATGCCGACACCGTCTTTGACTGACTCGGCTGATATTGATGTACTCACCGAATAATCATCAACATACGCCTCGAAACTAGCAATGCTGCTCACTGAAATTTCAGAATCCGAATTATTGGCGATTTCAAATGTCACGATGACAAACACATTTCCGTCATCAGGTGTCAGAAATTCAGTGCCTTTGCTTTCCTCATAATCCTTAAGCGTCACCTGCACTCCGTTCATTTCTGCTATCTCGCCCTTAGTGAAAACATCTTTCTCTTCACTGTCACTGTTGCCGGCCGAAGCGCTTTTGTCATCGCCCACTTTCTTTGGTTTGGAATCGCTTCTCGCATTGGCTGCTATAATAATCACAACAATAAGTGCGACGATACCAAGTGCAATAAACCCGCCTATATGCTTCTGTTTCTTACGGCATACCGGACATACCTTTGCATTCTTCGGGATCTCCGTTTTGCAGTATTTGCAGATTTTGGTTTCCTTCTTAACTTCCTGTTCCATATCCTTTTCCTCCGTGTTATGTTTTGATTACATAATACACGTCCGGAACCGGTATTTGGTATGCAGCCTGCATACATTTTATCAGATAAATATATCTATAAAAGACGATGCCGCCGCTGCAGCCAGAATAAGCAGAAATTCAAGTATAATATATCCTGCAATCCTGACAAAAAGATACCTGCTTTTCACAATCGGCATCCTGTCCCTGATACCGCAATAATTACAAACAATAAATATCATAGCCATCTGTGATATCCACAACGTGATGCGGCCGGTTATCTGTTCGCGCATTGGTGCCGGTCCGTCCGGAGTGTTATATACTACAGCGCAGCATACTGCCGTTATTCCTACGTATCCCAACAGCGCTATTATCATTTTCCACGGTTTCAGGGTCCTAAAGCCCGGCGGCAGAAATCGCCTTCTGCATTCGGGATGAACAATATCCTGCCGGGTAATCTGCGCCTTAAGCTCCGAAACATTAGCATAACGTTCATCCGGCTTAAGCCTGGTACATCTGCTTATTATATCTCCCACCCTGCCTGACGGCATCCCATCCGCGGGCATCTTTCCTGTTATCATATAATTGAGCAGCACTCCCAATGCATAAATATCCGTCCGCCAGTCCGTCTGGCCGAAGCCAAACTGTTCCGGCGCTGCATATCCTTCGGTTCCAAGAAGTGTTGTGTCTTTATTAAGTCCCGGTCTGTAAATCCTCGCTATATCAAAATCAACAATTACCACTCTTTTGGATTCCTCAATCATTATATTCGCCGCTTTCAGGTCCCTGCAGATAAGAGGATTCTGTGACTCGTGAAGCGGTTTCAATATATCGCAAAGTTCTGCAATGATCTCAAGCGCACGTTCCTGCGTAAAAAGGCCATCCGCAGCCACTATCTCTTCTATCGTCCGGCCATTTATGTATTCCTCCACGATAACAAGGCTGTCCCCGTCTTCTATGCATTCATATATATGCGGTATTCCCGGAACGGACATTGACCTTAGATATTCATACACCGCAATCCGGTCGATTGCAGTACGTTTTTGCACACAGATCATGCCCGTTGCTTCATTTCTCACCAGATGAACACTTGCGTTTCCCGCAAGTATATCAAGGTCCTTGTATTGTGACAGTCTGTATTCGTCCGACAGTTTCATCTTTGCCCCTTGCTTTTAGATAATTAAAATTGTATTATTTTTACATTATAACACATAAAGGATTACATATGAATCAGAAAACAACCGACGAATTAATGAAAATACTCTCCGGTATTACAAACAAAACGGATCTTGGCAATTATACGGACACGCTTTCCAAAGACGATGTTCCTGATTTTGCCGGATATATTAACGATATAATCAATGATAACAGTCTTCAGACAGCCGATGTTATAAGGGAATCCCTCATCCAACGGAATTACGGTTACCAGATCCTTAACGGAACGCGCAAGCCATCCCGTGATAAGGTAATTGCGATATGTACGGCAATTAAGCTTGATTCCGCCCGCACCGACCGTGCGCTTGCGGCCGCCGGATATGGAAGACTGTATTCCAAAAGCCGTCGTGACAGTATTATTATTTTCGCATTGAATAAACAGCTCACCGTTATGGAACTCAATGAACTTCTGTGTGATATGGGTGAGAATATATTGGATTAGAAAAAAAGCGCCACACAGTCCCATGCTGTATGGCGCTTACTTGTTTAACTTTAGTTCCTGTTATTCCTCTGTGGCTTCATATGCCTGGATCACACTTCGCTGAATGCGATCCCTTGTCTCGGAATTAATAGGATGTGCGATGTCTCTATATTCACCGTCGAGTGTCTTCTTACTCGGCATAGCAATAAAGAGTCCCTTATCGCCGTCGATTATCTTGATATCATGAACTACGAATTCATTATCAATGGTGATTGATGCTACTGCTTTCATTTTACCCTCTTTCTCCACCTTACGAATTCTGACATCTGTTATCTGCATAATTTTGTCCTTTCTCTGTAATATCCTTAAAATCTGTAAATGTGTGAATCAGAACTTATATCAGATAGAGTATCTCTCGTTCTTCTCAATAACGATCTTAATCTCTCCATCCTTGCCCACATAAGTTGTATTCGGTTTAATAGTGTCCCTGCTCTCTATGATGCAGTTTTCAAAGTAACTGTTATCACCGATGTGAACATCATTGAGCACGATACAATTCTTGATTGTACAATTATTGCCGATGTAAACCTTCTTAAAGATTACCGAATCCTCAACATTACCGTTGATAATGCATCCGCTGGCAATAAGACTGTTCTTAACGCTTGATCCCGGGTTATATTTGGCAGGTGCCAGGTCATCAACCTTGGAATAAATGTCGGAATACTGCTTAAAGAAGAAATCTCTTACATCCTTCTTAAGGAAGTCCATATTAGTCTTAAAATATGCTTCCGCCGTAGAGATATTACTCCAATATGTATCAAGCTTATATCCGTATATTCTCTTGATATTCTTATATCTGATGAGAATATCCTTAACAAAATCGTATCTGTCTTCTTCATCCGCTTTCTGGAGAAGTTCAATAAGAAGACGTCTTCTTATTACATAAATTCCTGTCGATACGGTTGTAATGTCCGTCTCAACCGGCTTCTCTTCAAAATCGGTTATCCTGTTGTCCTCGGCAAGTCTGACAACGCCAAACCTTCTGGCATCCTCAGCCGAATCAATGTCCTTGACAACAACTGTGATATCAGCCTTCTTCTCAATATGATACTCCAACACCTTATTGTAGTCAAGCTTATACACACCATCCCCCGATGCGATTACAACATACGGTTCATGGCTGTTCCTTAAGAAATCAATGTTCTGATAAAGCGCATCGGCTGTTCCTCTGTACCATACACTATGTTCATTGGTAATCGTAGGGTTGAATACGAACAAACCACCCTGCTTTCTGCCAAAATCCCACCATTTGGATGAACTCAGATGTTCATTAAGCGATCTTGCATTATACTGTGTGATAACCGCAACCTTACCGATATGCGAATTTGACATATTACTCAGTGCAAAATCTATAGATCTGTAACTGCCCGCTATAGGCATTGCCGCGATTGCCCTCTTATTGGATAACTCGCGCATTAATTTGTTATTTCCGCCTGCTAAAATTACACCAACTGCTCTCATCTGTCTTCACCTGCCTTAATGATATATCCACCTGACTCAAGTAATCCGTCCGGATAATCCGAACTCTCGGTAACGCCTGAAACAGCTGTGTTCTTACCAATCTTAACGTCTGCAGGAATATATGAGTTCTCGCCGATTGTAACCAGATCAGAGGCATAAATCTTGGCATCAAGCTTACTTGGTGCCTCCTCGCCCACACCGATCTCGACATTCTCACCGATTTCAACGCTGTCAGCGATAATCGCCTTCTGAATTCTGGCGTTTCTGCCTACTACGGTATTCTGCATAATGATTGAGTCAACTACTTGCGCACCCTCTTCTATGATAACGCCGGATCCGATTACGGAATTCTTGACAGTTCCGTAGACCTCCGTGCTCTCACCTATTATGCTTCGTTCAATATGGGCATCTGCCGATATGTACTGTGGCGGAATCGCATCTGCCTTAGTGTAAATTTTCCATAATTCTTCATAAAGATTAAATTCAGGAATGATGTCAATAAGTTCCATATTAGCTTCCCAATATGAGCTGAGTGTTCCTACATCTTTCCAGTATCCATTGTACTCGTAAGCGAAGAGTCTCTTATTATTCTCGAAACAGTAAGGTATGATATGCTTACCGAAATCGCAGCCCTTCTGATCCTTCATTTTTACGAGTGCTTCCTTAAGGACTTTCCAGCTGAAAATATAAATTCCCATCGAAGCAAGATTACTTCTAGGATTAGCCGGTTTCTCCTCAAATTCTGTTATTCTGTTATCTTCATCTGTTATCAGTATACCGAATCTGCTGGCCTCTTCCATAGGAACCGGCATTGCTGCGATCGTGACATCAGCATTGCTTGCCTTATGGTAGTCGAGCATAATCTCGTAATCCATCTTATAAATATGGTCGCCTGATAAAATAAGTACATAATCCGGATTATATAATTCCATATAATCCAGGTTCTGATAAATAGCATTAGCAGTACCTGTGTACCACTCACTGCTGGTACTCTTCTCATACGGGGGAAGGATAGTAACACCGCCCACATTACGGTCAAGATCCCACGGAATACCGATTCCGATATGAGTATTAAGTCTCAAAGGCTGATACTGTGTAAGTACACCCACTGTATCAATACCTGAATTGATGCAGTTGCTGAGCGGGAAATCAATTATTCTGTATTTGCCGCCGAATGCAACTGCCGGCTTGGCAACTTTAGATGTAAGTACACCCAGACGGCTGCCCTGTCCGCCAGCCAACAACATGGCTATCATTTCTTTCTTTACCATATAAATCACCTCTAGTCTGCATATTTACTAGTCTGCATTCGTAGTGATATTATTGTACCATAACATTCACGCAATTAAAAGTAAAAATCGTAAATTCACTAAAAAAAAACAGTTCCGGAAACAATTTTTGTGTAAATTTTACAATATAGGTTGTCTTATTATGTATCCGGAACTTTTTTTATGTACTTTACATTTATATTATAAATGGTATACAATATAACTTAAATAAGCTAATCAGATTGAAGATTGGAGATATTATGTATCATATAGATTTTAACAAGCCGGTTCATGTATATTTTATGGGCATAGGCGGAATCAGTATGAGCGGACTCGCCGACATACTCCTTTCCAAGGGATTCAGAATTTCAGGTTCGGATATGAAACAGTCCGAGCTGACAGACCGCCTTATAAGCCAGGGTGTTCCGGTACATATAGGCCAGACTGCTGACAATATTACAGATGATATAGATGTAGCGGTTTATACCGCGGCAATCCACCCGGATAACCCGGAATTTGCGGCAATTACCGCAAAGGGCATTCCCGTTCTTACAAGAGCCGAACTTCTCGGTGAGATTATGTCTAACTATAAGGTAGCTATCGGAGTTTCCGGAACACACGGCAAGACGACAACGACTTCCATGCTTACCGAGATACTTCTTGCGGCCGGGCTTGATCCTACCGTATCGGTCGGCGGTATGCTTCATTCCATCGGAGGCAATTTAAGGGTAGGGCATTCTTCCAATTTTATTACAGAGGCATGTGAATACACCAACAGTTTTCTCTCTTTCTGCCCAACAATCGGTGTCATACTGAACGTGCAGGAGGACCACCTCGATTTCTTCAAGGATATCGATGATATACGCCACTCGTTCCGCAGATATGCTGCGCTTCTTCCTGCGGACGGACTGCTTGTGATCAACGGCGATATTGATAATTATTCATATATAACAGAAGATACCAAGTGTCCTGTAGTTACTGTGGGAAGTACATCTTCCTGTGATTACACGGCCGCAGATATTACATTTAACGATACGGGATGCTGCAGTTACACTCTTATACATCATTCAAAGGAATGCGGACGTATCACGCTCGGTGTTCCGGGTATCCATAATGTATACAACAGCCTTGCAGCCATTGCAGTTGCTGTCCACCTCGGTATCAGACCTGACGTATACACCAAGTCTCTTCTTGCTTTTCACGGAACGGACCGTCGTTTCCAGAAGAAGGGAGAGCTTAACGGATTTACCATTATAGATGATTATGCACATCATCCTGCTGAGATTGCGGCGACACTGGCATCGGCTGCCAACTATCCGCATAACCGTATCGTGGTTATTTTCCAGCCGCATACTTACACCAGGACCAAGGCATTTTTAAATGACTTTGCAGATGTGCTTGCACACGGAGCTGATGAGGTAATCCTTGCCGATATTTATGCGGCGCGCGAGAAAAACACTCTCGGCATATCATCAGCCGATATAAAGGCTTTAATCGACAAGACCGGAACGCCTTGTTTATATGAGCCTGATTTTCACAAAATAGAACAGCATATTGTCGACACCTGCAGACCGGGTGACCTGGTAATTACAATGGGCGCCGGCAACATCGTGGATGTCGGAGAAGAACTCCTTAAGAATTATTAGACTTTTAAAATATGCTGTGATATACTCAATAACAGCGTATTTTCGGAGGACATGCATGCTATGAATAAGGTTAATATTTGTTCCGCGGTTACCGCAAAAGAGACCATCATTTCCAATATTTTTGTGGACAGGTATATGAAGGATGCCAACGGTGAATTTGTAAAAGTTTATCTGTATCTTTTACGACATATGAATGATGTGCCGGGCGAACTTTCTTTATGCGAAATCGCAGACAGTCTTAATCATACAGAGAATGATATCATACGCGCACTGCGTTATTGGTCGGAGCATGATGTTCTTAATGTTGATTTTGACGGAACCGGCGTACCGGTTTCTGTGATAATTAATGACCTTACCGCTTTCGAAACAGCTGCTACGCATGAATCAGCGGTTTCCGTCAGCGATAATAATGTGCCTTCGGACTCTACATCTTCTTTTTCGCGTGCAGAGTTTGACGAACTTCGTGAACGTGAGGACATCAAACAGCTTCTGTATATTGTCGAGAAATATATCGGTGCTCCGTTAAGTCCTACAGATGTACGCACGATCCTTTACATACGTGAGACGCTCGGAATGTCCGGCGAACTGATTGAGTATCTTGTTGAATACTGTGTCAGTAACCAGCATACCAGCCTGCGTTATATGGAGAAAGTTGCAATTAACTGGACCGAGCAGGGCATTTCCACAGTGGATGCCGCTAAGGATGCTTCCACTTTATACAGCAGACGCACCCTTCCGGTTATGAAAGCGTTCGGACTTTCCGACAGGAACCTTACACCGGCCGAGCTTGATTTTATCAACCGCTGGTATGATGATTACGGTTTTGACAAGGAAATGATCACCGAGGCTTGCCGCCGTACTGTTCTTAGCATGGGAAAGCCTAATTTCAGTTATGCCGACGGAATCCTCCGTAAATGGAAAACAGCCGGGGTGCACACGCTCTCCGACCTCAAGGTTCTCGATGCGGGTTTCCGTGCCAAGATAACCGTTCCGGTTACGGCCAAGGCTCCGGCACCGGCGAAAACCAACAAATTTAATAATTTTTCACAACGTACATATAATTTTGAAGAACTTGAGAAGAAGCTTCTCAATAATGATAAATAGACGGAGGAACCGGTTGTGGTACTTAATAATTCACAGTACAACGAAATCATGCGTGAATATAACGCAAAGCAGATGAATACCATACATGAGCTCGACGCCCGTACTGCCGAGGTTTATATGGCTGTACCGCAATACAAGACTTTATCTGACAGGATTTCTTCGCTTTCCGTTGATGCAGCAAAGGCTGCGCTGCGCGGAGAGAATACTTTATCCGGGCTTAACAGCCGCATTGCGCAGATACAATCTCAGATGTCCGGACTTCTCGTACAGGCCGGTTTTCCTAAAGATTACCTCACTCCGCATTACGTATGTCCTAAATGTAAAGACACAGGATATATCGGTAATGAGAAATGTTCCTGTTTCATACAGGCATCCATCGATCTGCTTTACCGCGAATCCAACATAACACGGTACTCATCGAATGAGACTTTTGATAATTTTTCTCTTGATTTTTACTCGACAGAGTTCACAGATCCCTCTACAGGATTAAATTCCCGTGATAATGCCGAAAGCGTACTGTCTAAATGCAAGGATTTTGTACAGCATTTTCCTTCCGGAGATAATATACTTTTCTATGGCGACACAGGTGTCGGTAAGACTTTTCTGTCCAACTGTATTGCCAGAGCACTGCTTGATAACGCACACAGTGTTTTGTATATGTCGGCAATTGAACTTTTCGACAGTTTTTCCGCATATAATGAAGACGATGGCGGTATGCAGTCTCAGATAGAAGAATGTGAACTGCTGATTATAGATGACCTGGGCACCGAATTGTCCAATACTTTCACTAATTCCAAATTATTTCACTGTATTAACAGCCGTCTGCTCGGAGGCCGTTCAACCATAATCTCTACTAATTTTGCACTGAATGAGCTTATGGATGCGTATTCCGAGAGAATTTTTTCACGCATATCCAGCTCCTACAAGCTTCTCAAGCTTTACGGAGATGATATAAGATTTATCAAAAAGAAATAACGCACTATTATGGAGGAGCATCATTATGCAATTGCATGAAAACGATCTTGAAACTATCCCGGTAGGAAGCCTTGGCCTTATCACATTAAAGGGCTGTGAGGCGCTCGGTGCCAAAATCAACGACTATATTGTTGACTGGAGAAACGAACGGGAAAACGAGCACAAGACAACTATCGCATTCTCAGGTTACCAGAGAGATAATTACATTGTTAAGACCAGCGTTCCGCGTTTTGGTTCAGGAGAGGCCAAGGGTGTGATCAACGAGTCCGTAAGAGGATATGACCTTTACCTTCTCGTCGATGTATGCAACTATAGTCTCACTTATTCACTTTGCGGTGAAATTAACCACATGTCTCCTGATGACCATTATCAGGATCTCAAGAGAATTATCGCTGCGCTCGGCGGCAAAGCAAGGAGAATCTCAGTTATTATGCCTTTCCTCTATGAGAGCAGACAGCATAAGAGAAGCGGAAGAGAATCTCTTGACTGTGCCCTCGCACTCCGTGAGCTCATCGGAATGGGCGTTGATAATATAATCACATTTGATGCACATGATCCGCGTGTGCAGAACGCTATACCACTCAGCGGTTTTGAAACCGTCCAGCCGGTATACCAGTTCATTAAGGCTCTTCTTCGTAATGTGGATGACCTTGTACTTGACAGTGACCACATGATGATCATCAGTCCGGATGAGGGTGCCATGGGACGTGCTGTATACTACTCCAATGTTCTTGGTCTTGATATGGGTATGTTTTACAAACGTCGTGATTATTCACGAATTGTTGACGGCCGTAATCCAATCGTTGCACACGAATTCCTCGGTTCATCTGTTGAAGGCAAGGACGTATTTATCATTGATGATATGATTTCTTCCGGCGAGAGTATGCTTGATGTTGCCAAAGAGCTTAAGGCACGTAAGGCACGCAGAATTTACCTTGCAGCTACATTCGGTCTTTTTACCAATGGTATGGCCAAATTCGACAAGGCATATGAGGATGGTCTTTTTGACAAGGTTCTCACAACCAACCTCGTATATCAGACTCCTGAACTTCTTTCAAGGGATTATTATGTGAGTGTTGACATGAGCAAATACATTGCACTTCTCATTGATACACTTAACCATGATGCTTCCATAAGCCACCTTCTTAATCCTACAGAAAGAATTAACAAAGTAGTTAACGCATACAAAAAAGAGCATAATCAGGAATAATTATAATTCCATTATAAAAGCGATGCCTTAACTTATCGGCATCGCTTTATTTATGTTATCTTGGTGCGTCTTTATCTCCCATTCCCGATACATCAATATTCTTATCTCCCATTCCGGACACGTTGGTGTTACGGTCTCCGTCACTTATATTCATTGAGCTTCCGCCATAACCCGGATGTGTTTCGGTTTCGGTTTCCGCCTGGGATTCATGTTCTGTGGCATCATTGATCATGTCACTTTCGCCATCGTATTCCGGAAATGTTTTTTTCTCAAGTCCCTTGTGGATTTTCTCCATATATTCTTTCCAGATATAAAGCGGATAAGTACCGCCTGACAGGCCATCAACCGTCGCCGGGTTATCATTGCCGGCCCACACGACTGTGGTGTAATATCTTGAATATCCGGCCAGCCAGCCATCCTTGTAATCATTGGTTGTTCCTGATTTGGCCGCCACTACCACATCAGGCATTATTGCACTTGTAAGTATTCCTTTATTGACACCATATTCAAGCATCTTGGTAACCATTCTGGATGCTTCCTCGGTATACACCCTTGTCTCATCACCGGTATTGTCTACTATTATGGAACCTTTGGCATTGGTAATCTTATCTATGCATGTCGGATTGCGGTATACACCGTCATTCTCCAATGTTGCGTATGCCGAGGCCAGTTCAACCGGCGACACTCCGACAGTAAAACCGCCAATTGCCGCTGCCTGATTATTATCATCGACTGCCGATTTCTTAAAATCCATCAGATGAAGGAACGACATTCCGTACTCCGGTGTCATCTCTCCCATTATCTTCCATGCGCATACATTTGAAGACCATGCAAGTGCTTCAGTCAGTGTAATTTCACCACGATATTCATCACCTACATTATGTGGACCGTCAAGAATCGGAGAATCGTCTATTTTCTCATCAGGGGTATGTCCCGACATAAGATATGGTGCATACACATTCACAGGTTTAATGCTGCTTCCCGGCTGCCTGAAACTCTGGTACGCGCGGTTAAGCGTATATCCATTATAGTTCTGGCTTCTTCCGCCAACAATTGCAGTCACGAGTCCGGTACTGTTATCTATGCACACTGCTGCCGCCTGTGTCTTATAAATACCTTCGTCATTGACATCCGTAAATCCTCTCATCTTGTCATCCACAATCTGCTGGAGAAGATTCTCCTTATCCATATCTATAGCCGTATATATTCTGTATCCGCCCGTGAAAAGCGATGCCTGGTACTCCGAATACATTTCGTCATATTTATCGTTATAATTCTGTTCATCTTCGTCTGAACTGAACTCATATTTGAAAACAAAGCCGTTTTTCTCCATAAGTGCTCTCGTTGCACAGTAGAACACATATGTCTCTACATAGTCATGCCTGTCCTTCTTTGCGTTAACAAGCTCTATTTTTTCTTCTATTGCAGAATAATAATCCAGACCGCTTATCTCACCTTCGGCATAAAGCTGTTTTAATATCAGATCACGCCTGCTCTTGGCCGCATCAAGGTTATTGACCGGATCGTATTTGGATGGATTGTTCGGAATTGCCACCAGGAAAATCAGCTGTGACAGTGATAAGTCATTAACACTTTTTCCGAAATATCCCTGTGCCGCCGCCTCAATTCCGTAATATCCGTTGGCATAATATATATTGTTTATGTAAAATTCCAGTATCTGCTCCTTTGAAAACTTTTTCTCAAGTTCCATGGCCGCGAACATCTCTGTTATCTTACGTTCCCATGTGACATCCTGTGTCAGGAACATATTTTTGGCGAGCTGCTGGGTAATTGTGCTGGCTCCCTGTTTTATTGCATTATGTTTTACATTGGCGACTGCCGCCCTTATTATAGCTGACAGATCCACCCCGTGATGGCTGTAAAAATCCCTGTCCTCCGTTATTACAAAAGCACGTTTAAGTATATCCGGCATATCCGAACTGCTTATATAATGTAAATCTTTTGTACCGCTTAACGAGGTTATCTCTTCGCCGTCTATATCATACACGATACTTGTTTCTATCTGTCTGAACGTATCGGCCGTAACCCCCGACGTCACTGCTTTGGCATTCCTGCGTAGCTTAAGGATGCTGCCTGCATATACCATAATAAATATCAGCAGAACACCTGCAAGCGTTCCCAAAATTATAAGAACCGCTTTCAAAACTTTATTCATATGTTTCTTTTTATGAGATTTGGTTGCCATTTTTATCACCACATATCCTGTTATTCTTAAAATGCTGCCGTTATCAATACGCTTCCGTATGGCACGGTAAGTGCATCAAATTCTTTAAAGCTGTATGCCGACTGTTCGCCGGTTCTCATATTATATATCTTTACCGATGATGCCGTATAACCATATACTATGCAATATTCGTCAGAGCCGATTCTTGCGATCAGCGGATATCCTTTATCAACATAATATAATGCATTTTCTATATTGCTTCCGGTAAGATTAATAACGTTACCGACTGCAGATTCTATGCATTCGGTTGTCGTGCTGCCGCTTATATCTCCGGCTGATGCCCCGGCAAGTCTGACAAGCGTGCCAACCGCCGCCATTCTGGTATCATCCGAGGTAACCAGCGCCCCTTCCGGTACTTTGATGGTCTTTTCCTTGGACTTATAGCGTGACCATATAGTCTGCGCATCATGGTTAACGACAACGCCGCCGCTTTCGGCTGCCGCGCTCATGGCCTGTGACAGGCTGTCCGTAACCTCATACAGACATCCGTAACCATATACATAATATTTATCGGATATATTGCCGTCTGCCGCCATATTAATTGTAACATTTGCGCTGAATTTATATGATGCACTCTTATATGATGCCTTCGTTCCCGAGGCTTTGATCCTGAGCGAAATGTACTTTTCTCTCTGTCGGCTCTCGGTTGTCCTCTCTGTAAGCATGAGCGATGTTGTACTTTCATTCGCGCTGCTCAAAAGTCTGTCATCAGAAATTCTGACGAGGTTATTATTGGCATCAAGTGTCGCACGCTGCATCGTAATCCGGTCCTCATTAACGGAAACCGCCATGATGTAAGTATTGGATACCGCATATTCCCTGACGACCTCGTATTGATTATTCATCAAAGAAATTGCTTCCATAGGAAATGTAACATTACCGTCATTGTCCACATATATCATATCGGCACGGGCCTGCCCATAAACAACATTTCCATCAATAAATCCCAGAGCTTTTATACGTCTTCCTTCATCCGCTTCAAGTCTGTATTTTTCTCCGTTCTCAAGAAGCATGATGTACATCTCGCTGCAGTCGTATGATTTATCGCCGGTCTGGTACATTAACATTCCTCCGGCTTCTGACATCGCACAGCTGTCCGTTATGACACGGTCTGCAACAACCATGCACTCTTTCGTATTACAATCCACCGAATATATTGTATTACTATTATATAGATATAAAATATCATTCTCATTCACATATGCGAGGATTGATATATCCTGCGCAATTGATTTGTACGGTTCTTCTTTGGGAATAAAAATAATCTCGTCCGTCATATTCTCGGACGCATCATAGGTAAAAACAGAAATTCCCGTACGGCCTTCATGTATACCTCTGTTCATATAGCCGTAAACAATGAACCTTACATCCCCATCACTGTTAATGTCAAGGATTCTGACCGCATGCTCTTCATAATCCTCTCTCAGGTCACCATTATCACTCTGCGAAAAATCAAATATTTTCACAAAATCATTTCTTACACTATTATATCTCCAAAGGCTGTTCTCCCTGACAAAACACGTTATTTTGCCCGATGAGTCTGATTTCATCTCAATATCATCATCGCTTGATATTCCAAGGTACAGCTCTCCCGTGCTGCTCACTGCATATCCGGGATCAAATACCTGGTTCATCCATCTGTCATAACTGTATACATAAGTTACCGTATCATCCGGCTGGTTGATCCTGTAAAATTCCTTGACATTATACCTGAAATTTCCCCGTTCATCATCTGTGGATGCGGTATATCTGACGCTTATCGATGCTGTTGCTTTATCTATCTCATTAATCGTGATATAACGTTCTCCTTCTAAGACCGGCTTAAGTGATGCAAAGCCTATCTGTGACAGTCTGGAGTGTATATTGACGCGTCCCAGATTAGTATTGTCGCCCGTAGAGTCGGTTTCGAGCTTGGCCGTAATCTGATCAAGTGAATCCGCATCCATCGTACATCCCGAGAAGAAATTAATATAATCAAGCTTCCTGTCGGTATATGCATCGTCCATTATTATAACTCTTGTGTAAAATGCTGCATTTTCGCCCTGTTCGGTTCCTATATTGATCTTAAGCATATATTCGCGTCCGGAATCCATGAGATTGCGAAAACCCATTGATGCATGTATAATTCCGCCGTCGCTGTCATAATCAGATACATCCGAGCGTTCTACCAGTCCGGTTCCGTCGAGGCTTCTGAGCTCGTATGATATCCCGGATATTACGTTACCGTACTGTCTTATGTATATATCCATCTTTCTGTCAGATGTTATAGGTGTTATGGCATCATGAATCAGGCTCTGATCCACTTTTCCTGTATATCCGTGTAAATAATTATATTTGGTTCCGGACTCGGTCTGCATGTATACTATCGGAAGTGTAGCGCTGCCCATAGTACTTGAATCCGACTGGTCCGGTCTGTGTATTCCTATCTTAACGCAGAATGTTATGACAGCAGCCACTACAAATACTGCTGCATATATCAAAACCCTGGCTTTAGTGCTTATATTTTTCAAAGTTAAACCTCATAAATCAATGTTTTCCTTTATTTTACAACGGATTTGCTTAGTAATCAAGATTGTTAAGCGGAGTTGACAAATATATCACTGTTTTATTTGCCACGCTGTCATATTCCTGCACAATATTTATATTGATTTTCCGGCCCGCACTCATTACATATTCATCCACCAGCCCGGTATATGCATAAATTGTAAACAGATCATTTTCCCTGTTTTCCGAAACCACCTTCGCATCAAGTATATCGAGCAGCTCATCGGCAAGTCTGTTCCGTTCATAATAATTAACTGCACCGTTTAGTTCCCCTTTAAGGCTCATATTAACGTAACCGTCAATTTTTCCGGCAGCAAAGATATCATCGATCATATTTTTATATGTCAACGCACAATCAGTCCTGCCAATTATTGTCATGTTCATTGAGATATAATTTGTGCAGCTTTTATAAGTGCCGTAGTCTTCTGTTGTTGTATTAAGTGCTATTTTCACTTCACCGTCGGCTGACCGGTTCAAAAGCGTAACCACATCTCCGTTATGTTCAATGTCGTAATTCTTATCAATTCCTATGCATGAGGCAATGCTTACAAGTGCATCCTCTTTCTCCCCATCTTCCATATACGATTTTCCATACTCACCAAATGCTTCTATTATAGTATCCACATTGTCATATTTAATAGTATTAAATGCAGTTACAACGTCTTCTCCGGCTCTGACATTAACATTGATAAGCCTTACAGCAGTCACAATCCATACCGCCATCGCAATTATTATTCCTGCTTTTCTCATAAAAAAACACCTCCGAAACGGTTATATCATAAAGTATTCCCGTTTCTTCGGTGTCTAATCTTAATATTATCCTTTAATGGAAATTCTTGTAAGCGAACGCTTAAGTGCAGCTTCGGCTCTCTTAATGTCAATTCCCGATTCTGTGCCGCTTAATCTTCTCTCGGCGCGCACTCTTGCTTCTTCGGCTCTGTTAAGATCGATTTCATCCGGCCATTCGGCAACCTCGGCAAGTATCATAATGTTATCCGGCGATATTCTCGCAAACCCCGAATGAAGAGCCGCACGCTTTAATTCGCCGTCATTATGAATCACCAGTATTCCCGGAGCAAGTACAGTTGCTATCGGTATATGTCCCGGATATACTCCGATATATCCTTCCGTGGTATTCATCTCCACCATGTCCGCTTCGCCTTCAAAAAAAGTTCTGTCAGGGCACATTACCTTGAGCGCAAATTTATTATCTGCCATAAACGACCTCCTTTATTTGCACTTGGCAAGTACGTCATCTATGCTTCCGCAGTTAAGGAAATAGCTCTCCGGAATATCATCATATTTACCTTCAAGAATTTCTCTGAATCCCTGTATGGTCTCGCTGACAGGAACATATCTTCCTTCAAGTCCCGTAAACTGTGTAGCCACGAAGAAAGGCTGTGAAAGGAATCTCTGCACCTTACGCGCTCTTGCTACAGTGAGCTTATCATCTTCGGAAAGTTCATCCATACCAAGAATTGCAATGATGTCCTGCAGTTCTTTATATTTCTGGAGTATTTCCTGAACATCTCTGGCAACTTTATAATGTTCTTCTCCGACAATTCTCGGGTCAAGTATTCTCGATGATGATCCAAGCGGGTCAACTGCCGGATATATACCGAGTTCAACTATTGAACGGTCAAGAACCGTGGTTGCATCAAGGTGTGCAAATGTGGTTGCAGGAGCCGGGTCCGTAAGGTCATCCGCAGGAACATATACCGCCTGTACGGATGTGATTGAACCGTTCTTCGTAGATGTAATTCGCTCCTGAAGGGCACCCATCTCTGTCTGCAATGTCGGCTGGTAACCTACCGCCGAAGGCATACGTCCGAGAAGTGCCGATACCTCTGAACCTGCCTGTGTAAATCTGAAAATATTATCAATGAAAAGCAATACATCCTTACCGCCCTGGTCTCTGAAATATTCAGCCATGGTAAGACCTGTAAGACCGACTCTCATTCTTGCTCCCGGCGGTTCATTCATCTGTCCGAACACCATTGTCGTTTTATTGATAACTCCTGATTCCTGCATTTCATGATAGAGATCATTACCCTCCCTGGTACGCTCTCCTACTCCTGTAAATACAGAATATCCGCCATGTTCGGTTGCAATATTTCTTATAAGTTCCTGGATAAGAACTGTTTTGCCTACTCCTGCGCCTCCGAAAAGACCGATTTTACCGCCTTTCTGGTATGGGCAGAGAAGATCGACAACCTTAATTCCCGTCTCAAGAATTTCTGTAGATGTTGACTGTTCTTCAAATGTCGGGGCTTTTCTGTGAATCGGCATATATTTTTCAACTTCCGGAGCCGGTTTATTATCAATAGCGTCTCCCAGAACATTGAAAATACGGCCGAGGGTATTTTCTCCTACCGGTACAGAAATAGGTGCTCCGGTTGACTCTGCATCCATTCCTCTGACAAGTCCGTCAGTCGGTCCCATCGCGATACATCTTACCGTATCGTCTCCGAGATGCTGTGCAACCTCGACAACAAGTCTGCTTCCGTCAGGTCTCTTTATGTCGATTGCCGTATTTATCTCCGGAAGATTTCCCTCGGGAAACCTGATATCGAGAACGGCACCGACAATCTGAGTGATTTTACCTATGTTATTTGAAGCCATTTTTTCACTCCTTTATATTCCGCTTTATAGCCGTGCAATGCTATGATATAGCATTGGCTCCGGCAACAATTTCTGTTAATTCCTGCGTAATAGATCCCTGACGGGCTCTATTGTATTTAAGTGACAGGTCACTGATGATATCTTCCGCGTTGCTTGTCGCATTATCCATTGCTGTCATGCGCGCACCGTTTTCACTGGCTACTGCCTCCATAAGTGCACCGTAGATAAGGCTGTTAATGTATTTCGGGATAATTATGTCAAGTGCTTCCTCTTCTTCAGGTTCATAGCTGACATAAAGGTCATCCTTGCCGGCCGGTTCTGCCTGCACATCATCCCTGCTTATCGGAAGGAGTTTAACCATGTGTGCATCATGTACGACCGTATTCTTAAATTCTGTATAAGCCAAATAAATTTCGCCTATTCTGCCTTGCAGGAATGCTTCAAGCACATCTTCGCCTATCTGCTGTGCATCGGAATACAGAGGTTCGTTTACCGCATCCGAATAATCTGCAGCAATCTCATAACCATTGCGGACAAAATAGTCACGTCCTTTGGTTCCGACTGCATAAATCAGTGAATTATCAGGTGTCATATCACCTGCTGTTACCATCTTGATAACATTTGAGTTATATCCTCCGGCAAGACCTCTGTTGGCCGTTATCACAATAACTGCTTTACGGTCCGAATCTCCCGCTTTCAGATAACGGTGCTCTATATTGCCGCTTCTTGCAAGCATATCGGATACAGTGCTGTACATGGCATCGAAATATGGTCTCGCATTCTCAGCCTTTCCCCTTGCTTTCTGGAGTTTGACTGTGGCAACAAGCTTCATCGCCTTGGTAATCTGGCCTGTACTCTGAATACTTTCTTTACGCCTTTTTATGTCTTTCATTGAAGCCATAAATTACCACCTCACCTGAACTGTTCCTTAAATTCCCTTATTGCTTCGGTAAGAGCTTTCTGAGTATCATCACCAAGCTGCTTTGACTCCTTGATCTGCTTAGGAATTTCCGGATATTTGGTATCTATAAATGTAAAAAGTTCTTTTTCAAAATCAGCGATTTTCTCAACCGGCACATCCAGAAGGAATTTGCCTGTTGCAGCAAAAATTATGATAACCTGATATTCTACAGGCATCGGCTTGTACTGTGGCTGTTTGAGAATTTCTTTAAGTCTTTCTCCCTGTGCCAGCTTTTCCTTCGTATCTGCATCAAGTTCCGAACCAAACTGTGCAAATGAAGCAAGTTCTCTGTACTGTGCAAGTTCCACTCTTATCGGAGCAGCTATTTTCTTGATAGCTTTAATCTGTGCAGCTCCTCCAACTCGCGATACCGAAAGTCCTGCATTGATAGCCGGTCTGAAACCGGAATTGAACATCTCCGTTTCAAGGTATATCTGTCCGTCCGTAATTGATATTACGTTGGTAGGTATATATGCTGATACATCACCCGCCTGTGTCTCAATTATCGGAAGTGCCGTAAGCGATCCTCCGCCAAGCTCATCCGAAAGCCTTGCTGCTCTCTCTAAGAGTCTTGAATGGAGATAGAATACATCACCCGGATATGCCTCACGTCCAGGCGGTCTCTTAAGCAGCAATGAGAGTGTACGGTATGCGGCCGCATGCTTGCTCAAGTCATCATATACTACAAGTACATCTTCTCCGCGTTCCATCCATTCCTCACCGATGGCACATCCGGAATAAGGTGCTATATACTGAAGCGGTGCAAGTTCACTCGCTGTAGATGCCACAACTGTTGTGTAATCCATCGCACCATACTCTGTAAGAGTCTGTACGATATTGGCAACGGTTGATGCTTTCTGGCCTATTGCAACATATATACAGTGAACACCCTGTCCTTTCTGATTAATGATCGTATCAATAGCGATTGCTGTTTTACCGGTCTGGCGGTCTCCTATTATAAGTTCTCGCTGTCCTCTTCCGATAGGAACCATCGCATCTATTGCCTTGATTCCGGTCTGAAGCGGCGTATCAACAGGTTTTCTGGAAATAACGCCAGATGCCACACGCTCAATCTGACGGTACTTATCGGCTGCTATAGGTCCTTTACCGTCTATAGGCTGTCCGAGTGCATTGACAACACGTCCCGTCAGCGCATCACCTACGGGCACCTCAACAACTCGTCCGGTTGTCTTTACTGTATCGCCTTCATTAACACTTCTGTTATCTCCGAGAAGTACGGCACCGACATTGTCCTCTTCAAGGTTGAGTACCATTCCGTATACGTCGCCCGGAAATTCGAGAAGCTCGCCCTGCATAGCCTTCTCAAGGCCATGGATACGTGCAATTCCGTCGGCTACCTGAATAACGGTTCCAACATTGGACACATCAAGTTCCGTCTTATATTTCATAATCTGCTCTTTTATTACCGAGCTGATTTCCTCAGGTCTTAATTTCATGAAGATGTTACACCTTCCTTCTACACATCTATTTTGTTAAGCACACGCGTAAGATCCGCAAGCTTATGTTTAATACTGCTGTCGACTACACGGTCTCCGATACGGATTACCATTCCTCCGATCAGACTTTCATCGACATTGTAATTTATGTCAATCTGACTGTAGTCCGTGGTCTCAAGAAGCCTCTTTTCAACCTTTGACTTCATTGCATCCGAAAGTTCATACGGTGTGGTAACATATGCCGTACCGATTCCCTTATATTCTTTGATACGTTCAATAAAAAATCTGAGCGTAGCCGGAATATATCTGCATCTGTCCTTATCTGCAATGGTCACAAGAAAACCAGTCATTTCCTTTGACACAAATTTACCTATGCTGTTTTCAATTATCGAAATCCTGTCTTCCCTGACAATCTTAGGGTGATTCAAAATAGCCATAAGTTCGCTGTCTGTATCAAATATGTCCAGCAGGACAACTGCCTCATCATAAAGCCTGTCCGTGATATTATTTGAAACAGCCAGTTCATACAAAGCATCACCGTAAGTTGCCTCTACTAGCTTTGCCATGTCTCTTCACCCATTTCATTAAGTGTCTCCTCAACAAGCGAATCCTGAATACCCGCATCCATTGACCTGGATACGACCTTGCCTGCCATGGCTGCAGCCACGGCAATCATTTCTTTCTTCACTTCATCAGATACACGCTTCTTCTCGAGTTCTGCCTCGACTCCTGCTCTCTCAATTATTCTGGATGCCTCTGTCTTAGCTTCCTCTACTATCTGCTGCTCTCTGGCTGTCGCTTTCTTACGCGCCTCAGCCAATATTGCGTCTGCATCTTTGTCTGCAGTTTTTATTTTGGCATCGTATTCAGATTTCAATGCGGCGGCATCTTCTTTATCCTTGCGTGCTGCATCTATGTCGGCCTGCACCATGTCCTGTCTCTTCTTAAGGAGATTACGGACCGGATTATAAAGCAGATAGGAACCTGCCACAAATAAAATAAATATATTGACTGCCAGGAATAAGGCGTCCTGCAAAAGCTGCGGGTCCAGGTTAAAAATTCTTTCCATGGTCTAAATCGCCTCCCTTTTCTTAGCTGCAAATTTCATATTAAAGTTTGCCGATAAGAGGGTTAGCGAACAGAAGAATGATTGCTACCGCAAATCCGTAAAGACCTGTTGTCTCGGCTACGGCCTGTCCCAAAAGCATTGTTGATGTGATTGATGACTTAGCGCCCGGATTACGGCCTACAGCTGCTGCCGCATGTCCGGCTGCAATTCCCTGTCCTATACCAGGTCCGAGACCGGCGATCATTGCGAGTCCGGCACCTATTGCCGAACATGCTAATACTAATGCTTCACTTGTAATACCCATTTGATGTTCCTCCTAGAATTTAATCACTTATTTTGTCGTTAATATAAACCATTGTAAGCATACAGAATACATATGTCTGTATCGCTCCCGAAAAAATATCGCAGTATACATGTATTACTGCCGGAATTCCTACTTTTAATGCCGCAGGTAGCAGTCCATACAAAAGCCCCATAAGAATTGTTCCGGACATAATGTTTCCGAACAGACGCAGCGACAACGAAAGCGGCACCGCTATTTCACCGATAAGATTAATCGGGAAAAGTATCGGACTCGGCTGGAACAGACTTGTTATATGGTGGATTTTCTTGGCCCGGAGGCCGTTAATCTGGATAAGGGCAAATGTTATAAGTCCGAGCGGCAATGTAACGCCGTAATCCGCCGTCGGCGGCCTAAGCCCGAACAGACCTGATACGTTGCAGAAAAGAATGAACATTGCAACCGCACATATCCAGTTACGGAAGCCTCTGCCTTTCTCTCCCATAATGCCAGCAACCATGTTGTCAACAGCCGACACCGCCATCTCGAGGACATTCTGCAAACCCTTAGGCTTGTCCTCAGGCTTGGCGCGGACAATCTTATGATGTCCGACAATCATCAGCACCAACAGCACGATCGTAACAATTATCAGGCCGACATGCGTTGTGGTAAACCACAATTCCTGCCCAAAGAGATTATACTTAAACAGACCTTTGATATAGAAATCAACGTCAGCCAGTATCATCCCAGACAACTGTTGTGTCACACTTATCACCTACTTTTTTATTTTTTGTGGAAAACCCTTTGTAAAAGAGGGTTAATATATACTGAAATTTTCAGGCCAAAAACCCCGGCTACCATGGTAATGACATTAACCCATCCGGTGAATCCAAACAGAATAATTAAAGCCGCAACCACAAGAAGTCTTATCGCTGAGAGCCATGCCAGATATGATGACTGGTGGTTCTCCATATAAAGTACCTTAGATGCACTGATATTCATGCTCACTGCCATCGCAATACCCGCAGCAGTTCCTACTGCAAGCCCAAGTTCGCAGCGGAGCTTATCCGACGTAAAAAGCAGTACCGGCACTGATAATAAGGCAAACCATATAAGCATGCCTGCTATCAGCAGAGCCAGTACGCGGGAGTTATCTTTGTCTTCCATCGATATCTTTCCTTCCGTCTCTTTTATCTGAGTCCTCTTTCTCGTCATCTTTGGCAGATGCCATCGCAAGTCTGTACGCATTACGTCCTCCCGCCAGCATTCCAATTATCATAAGCGGGATCACCCAGAACGTTCCGAAATGGTTATCTATTATGACTCCTATCGCAACACATAATGCAATCGGAACCATAACCTGAAGTCCGAGCTGGGTTATAAGTGCAAGGTTTTTGAAAATTTTTCCGGTATTTTTCATACAAACCGCCCTTTCTGAAAATTATAACTGATTTTCAAATAAAAAGCTATTATTTTTTGTGCGATTTGTACCAACATTTATTTGAAAATGTTGGGAATCACTCTTCTATGAGATTAATTCGTCTTATGTGCCTCTCTTCATTGCTGAATTCTGTATCAAGAAATACATCTACTATTCTGCACGCAAGCTCCGGTGATACAGAAGATGCCCCAAGTGCAAGCATATTCGCATCATTATGAAGCCTTGTCATCTTCGCAAGCTCCTCGCTTGTGCAAAGCGCACATCTGATACCTTTAACCTTGTTGGCCGTTATCGAAATTCCGATTCCGGTTGTGCATATTACGATTCCTCTGTCAAATTCGCCTGACGCTACCGCTTTGGCCGCTGCACGTCCATATACTGGATAATCGCAGGACGATTTGTCATAACAGCCAAAATCTTTGTATTCTGTTCCTCTTTCTTTAAGATGTTCAATTACGGCCTGTTTCAACTCAAATCCGCCATGGTCTGAACCTAATGCTATTTTCATATCTTTCTCCTTCCAATCTGTATCCTATTGTATATTAATGGTATATATCAGACATGTATAAGTCTCTGGCCCGCTGCCTTTAAAAGCCTGTTCATAACGGCCCGGCCAAGTCCTTCCTGTGAAAAAGCTTCCGCAAAAATCACATCCACCTGTTCATCATCAAACTGTCTTAATGCATCAAACAGGTGCTTTGCTATTGCTTCTTCATCATCATGCCTGCCGAGTTTCACAACATATGCGAAATCAAGATCATGTGCCAGCTCATCCGAAACCATTATTCCTACTTTCTGTCCCGACAATGACGCTTCCTTTGCAAGTTCGTGAATCTTATTGTCAACGGCTTCACGGCTGCCTTCTATTACTGTCATCTCGGCGCGTGGGGCATAATGTCTGTATTTCATTCCCGGTGCTTTAGGCTTTACATCGGATGCAACGCCCGTCATAAGTGCCGGATCCAGTCTGACTTCGCCAACCGTTTCAGACAACATCTCACCTGTAACATATCCCGGTCTTAAAATAACCGGAACTTCTCCCGTAAGATCCACTATTGTCGATTCCAGTCCGATTTCTATATCTCCGCCATCTATTATCATGTCTATCCTGCCGGCTAAATCCTCTGTTACATGAGAAGCCTTGGTAGGGCTGGGTCTTCCGGAAAGATTGGCGCTCGGAGCAGCGATATATGTTCCCGAAAGTTCTATAAACCGTCTGGCCGTTTCATTGGACGGAAGTCTCACTGCCACAGTGTCAAGGCCTCCCGTCACAGTCGACGGAACCCTGTCATTCTTCTGTACTATCATCGTAAGCGGACCCGGCCAGAATTTATCCGCAACCCTGTAAGCCATCTTAGGAATGTTATCCGACAGATCTTTCAGTTCCTCCACATGTGCTATATGGACTATCAGCGGATTATCGGATGGCCTGCCCTTTGCCGCGTATATTTTACGCGCAGCATCAGCATCAAAGGCATCCCCGCCAAGTCCGTATACCGTCTCCGTCGGAAATGCCACAAGGCCGCCCTTCTTTATAATCTGTGCCGCTCTTTCCAGTATGGCATTATCTTTTGCGGCATCACCTGTTATTTTCTCAATTATTGTATCCATAAATTCATCTTCTCTTATATAAGTATGTGCATTTATTTTACTATTAATGAAAGTCAAAGTCAATTAGAGCTGTCATTGCCGAAATACTTTTCCACCGCTTCGGTAATGGCAAGTGCTATTTTATTCCTGTACACATTGTCGTTGAGCTGTTTCTCTTCTTCCGGGTTGCTTAAAAATCCACATTCCGCAATAACAGTCGGGCATGGTGTGTGAATCAGCATATAATATGAATCGTTGGCTTTGCACCCTCTCGTGTTGTCAGTATTAACAAATTTTCTGAAAGATTCCTGCATTATTTCCGCCAGTTTCTTTCCCTCAGCCGAATGTGTGTAATAAAACATCTGTGCACCACACACATCACTGTCAGTAAAACTGTTCTGGTGAATGCTTATTACCACATCCGCTTGTGCTTCCTCGATAATGCTGCATCTTTTTCTCATATCCGCAGCTTTCTTATTAACATCACCATCATCGTACAATCCATTATCATCTCTCCGCGTGAAAAAAACATTATACCCACGCTCCGTAAGCATCTCTCCGGTTATCATGCTTATAGCCAGATTCACTTCACGTTCGCAGCTTCCGGACGCGCCTATCTTACCGGGATCTGCGCCGCCATGTCCCGGGTCGATAACAATATTGATATTGTCCGGAGGCCGTCCGTTTTCATTCATGACCGCCGGTTCGACAGAATCATCCGGTGCTTCACCGTCAAGTGCCGAAGGAATCAATCCAAATACCACAGCACATATAACCCCTGTTATAAAAAGAACGGCCATGGCAATATCCAGTGTTTTCCTGTTTATCATAAAATACATCCCGATATTATCTCAATATATTTTATTCTGCCATGACCTGATATATTCTATTCTGTTATAACATCCCAGACGGATGGTTTTTCCATTCCCAGACACCATCCCGAAATTCCGGCAAGCTCCCGTTCTCTTACGACTTTCATTTTTGCCTTGATTGATTCATCCTCTTCAAGCCAGATGCTGTACTTTACGCCGTCAACCTCTCCGAATGCTACATATTGTCCGACCTCTTCATCCCATTCCATTCCGGTTCCAAGCTCAGCAACAATGTCTAACGCACCCTGCATCGAATATGTCTTTGAAGACAATTTGACATTTCCGTTTTCATCTGTGGATTCCATCCACAAACGCGTGTAAAAAGGAAGCGCGTTAATTAATTTTTCTTTCGGAACTTCTTTAAGTGTTCCGTCTATTCCGTCAGTTACAAAATCAATTGAAGCAACCGAACCGGCTTCATCGCCCCCGGCATAATGTTCATCATATCCCATAACAACCACATAGTCCGCACATTCTGCCTGAACATCCCTGCTATATTGTGCATTGTAAGGACGCGGAACGTAATTATCAAGTGAAAATACTACTCCTGCTTTACGGCATTCTATTGAAAGTTCACGTATAAACTGCCTGTAATCCACTGCCGAATCAGACGGCACCTTTTCAAAATCAATATTAATTCCATCATATCCATATGTCTTGATTTCATTAATAATATTGGATATCAGATTCCTTCGTGATGCAGTATTGGCAAAAAGCTTTGCCTCATCCCAGCCGGCATCCGCATCTACAGATGTGAAGTCACTTATAAGCGGCCAGATTTCCATTCCCGCATCATGAACAGTACTTATATAATCCCAGTCTGCCATAGAACTTATGCTTCCCGTGGCATCCGTAACCTTATACCAGGTCGGGGAAACCGTCGTCACTCCCTTGGTCGCATCAAGCAGTGACTGAATGTTATTATTATCGGACTCCGCATACACCGCATGCCATACCATCACAATATCATAATCTTTATGTATCGACGTATACTCTGCTGTTTCATGTCCTGAATTATATTCCTTGGATGTGTCTGTAACATCTGCGTATGATGACTTAACATAACCGTGCCGTCCGTCCGGGGACATAACTCCGAGCCATCCGTCCCTTGATGCACCGTCTGTACACCACACTGTGTCCGTATTATCAGATGCTCTTTCAAAAACAGCACCTTTAACTGATGCTTTGTCCCTTATAACGGCTTTATCCTTAAGACTGACCACCGTATTCTGCGTCCCATCTGATATTATCGCAAGTCTCTGCGGATTGACATATGTCTCATATGTAAACGCCTCCAGTGACGCCGCATATTCCACCGACATATATACAATGTTATCGTTTATAACAACCGGATCATATGTCAGGCTTGTACTGTTTCCATCGCAATCATAAGATTTGTCGCCTGATTTTACAGTATATATGCTTGTTGGCGTTGTATATATAACACTTTTATTATCTTTGTCATAATAGAACTTATCCGTGATATCATTAATAAAGAAATCCAGTTCAGCATAATAATGTCCGTCAACCACAAGAGAACTGTATTCCGTAATGTCATAATTATATATAAGAGCATTTCCGACAGATGTTCTGTAATATTCATTGAGATTAACCGCTTTCTTATTCGGAACAAAGCGTTCTATCATTATACCGGCTGCCACAAGGATAACAACAACTGCCGCTATCACCGCGGCGCGTATAATATATGTACGACGGTCTTTACTCCCGCGTGCGGACGGTTCTGTACTGTCCGGTGTACCGCTCTTATATCCGTCATTTTCTTCATTAAGTTCAATTTCTTCTAATGAGAGGTCCTCCTCATCATCAAAAATATAATCATCCGTATCACTATTGTTAGTGAACTTTCTGTCATCTGCCATTTATATGTGCTCCATATTGTTCATTAGTATTGATAAAGATTATAGCACATATAGGTACAATGCTTCAATTGTTTTATATCAGCTTATATTTTTTATATAACACGGGCAGATTATTCCGCCCGCGCTATAACATAAAGGGGAGTTATGATTCGTTCAGTCTGATTTTATCAAACTCAATCGCTACTATCTTTCCGTTTCTGAAGCGGTAATTCCGCATATATGTGCAATCCTTATCAGTCAGAAGCTGATCTACAAGGCGTTCACCCGGCTCAACGATTTTACCGTTAAGTGAAAAGCTCACTCCATTTTCTTTCAGTCCCAGCAGTTCCGCTTTCAGGGCTGCTCTGTAATCTTCATTTTCCATTTACAATCTGCCCTCCGTTCCGGCGCGTTGGTGCAATTTGTGATATATTGACTATTCCTTTCATCTGCGCCTTCCTTTATAAAATCTGCTTACCAGTTCCTGCAGAAAATCCATGGAATCCGCGCCAAGATGCAATGGGTCAGGTGTACATGGCACCGGAAGTATCTCTTTACCGAAATTCTTCCTGAAATATTTCTCGCTGTCCGGGTCGGGATAAGGCGATATATATATCCATTTGTCCATGCCCTTTACAGTGCTTGTCATTGCCATGAATTCCACATAATAATGGATTTTCCACAGACTTAGATTTCCGACTATAAGCTTTACTTTACACATAAGGAATTGTCCTTGATTTTTCTGATAATCGGCACCAAAATCAACAATAATGTACTCGAAATTCTCTGACATAAGTTCTGACAACAATGAAGCATCAGCCTGTCCATAAATTGAAATCATCTTGAATATTTTACTTTTTCTGCGAAAATTATTCTTCAGCATAATTCCTGCCTGCCGTAAACAGTCTGTACCGCTCATATCTGCCAGTGCCACGGATTTACCCATTACAAGTGCCATAAATACCGCGAGCATAAGCGACAGGTGTGTGACTCCCGCACCATGTGCCGTACCGAGCACCCCTATGGTCGTAGATGCACTATCTTTCTTTATAATGTCTAATTTTTTCAAAAAAATCTCCTCAGTTCATAATATGTGTCATAAAGTATCATGGTCTGTACGGTATCCTTACCGGATTGATTATTCCGTATTCCTGTGTAAAACGTTTAAAACAGGCATACGAACAGGGTGCAACTAAAACCGTGAGGCCGGCTTTTGTCCTGTCGCAGGCTTCCTTGACAAATCTGACTTTATCGGCCGATTCAGCCATCTTCCACGGTGCCGCGCTCACAACAATGCAAGCCATATCCGATTCTGTGATTTCTGATATATTGTTATCATCTGCAACCCCAAAATCCGTTATTATCTTGTCGTATCCGCCTATTCCATCATCCTCTATGCAGCCATAGTATTCCGGAATCACATCGTATCCGTCCAGCGTATATATTCCGCGTGCAAAGGCTAACTTTCCTGCATTCACGGCGTATCCGAACATATCACGGCTGTCATTCTTCTCTCTGATAACCGCTTTCATATTCTTATGCGAATAATAATCCGCTGCCATAAATGCCGTATGTGTCACTCCGCATCCGTGGAATGCGCCGGCAAAACCGATGTTCAGGATAACATCTTCCGATATGAATTTCTTTTTAGTAATTCTCTCCAACCGCTTTTTCAGTACCGTGACTGACGGAATGCGGCTGTTTCCCGTATGTTTCAGACAATCTTCCACGATTTGTGTAACTCTGCCATCGATTCCTTTAAGCATTTGAATATCCAGTGTTCCCGTAAGCATTATAAGCATGAGCGCTCCGACCGAATATACATCGGTACTTCCGCCGCATTCTTCGCTGCCATACATCTCCGGTGCCGCAAAATACCGTGTTCCGAACCTTACCGTCCCGGTCTCCCCGGCACATTCCGCGCTTCCGTAGTCAATCAGTTTAACACTGTTCTTTTCAATGTCATATATGATATTTGAAGGCTTGATATCATGATGATACACGCCATTATCATGCAGGTATTGCAAAATACCGCACAGCTGTAATACCAGTCTGACTGTTTCTTTAACCGTAAAATGTCTGTTTTGTGAAATTAATGATTGAATTGAGACTCCTTTTATGTAATCCTCTACAATGAATACGCTTTCTTCATTCTCTTCTATATCGTATATTATAGGAATCGACGGATGTCTCAGATTCTTCAGAATATCCGCTTCTCTTCCTGCCGTAGCTGAAGGGTCGCGGCGTTTGTCGATGCACTTAAGTGCACGAACCGTCTTGAGCTTAAGATGTTCGACCAGATATACTTCTCCAAGAGCTCCTCTGCCAAGAAAACAGATTACCCTGTATCTGCCGAATAAGATATCATCTCTGTAAATATCACCATCTCCCGGTGATTCATACCGCTTATGTATCCTGTACCCTTATGATAATCATACATTCCGGGGCTTGGCAAGTCTTTTTTTTATTTTTTTATAATGACACAATCTTTATCAAAATTTAACAAAAATTTCATTTCTCAATATTTACATCACTAAAAGCTTTGCGGTATACTAATACTTATAATAAAACAGTAAAGGATGTGGAAAAGATGAAAATTGAAAAAATCAGTGATACACAGATACGTTGCACGCTGGATCGCTCTGACTTGCATTCCAGGGATCTTAAATTAAGTGAACTTGCTTACGGAACCGAAAAAGCCAAGAATCTTTTTCACGATATGATAGAACAGGCATCTTTTGAATTTGATTTTGATGCCGACGACTCACCTCTTATGATAGAGGCTATGCCGGTTTCTTCTGATTGTATTATCCTCACCATAACCAAGGTTGCACACCCTGAAGAACTCGATGACAAGTTCCCGGTATTCGATGATGATACGGATGACGATGAAGATGAAGAAGACGACGGCGAATATGATGAGTATACGGATCAGGACACCATGAATATGGTCGAGACAATTGAACAGCTGAGGCATGGAAAGACACAGAATACCGATGATTTTGTTCCTATTTCCAAGACTCTTTCCGAGGCAGAGAAGGAACCGTCTCCGGAATATAATCTCTCTCCGCCGGACATTAAGATATATACTTTTAATTCCTGGAATGACGCCTCGAATGCCGCTGCTGATTGTCTGGAAAGTTTTGATATCCTTAACTTTGCAAGCAGATTTTATAAGGATGAGGCCAATGGCAAATATTGTCTGATGCTCGAATCGGATTACCGCCCAAATGAGAGTTTTAACGCTGCTGCGGCCTTTCTGTCCGAATACGGCATGCCGCTTGATACGACTTACGCCACGCTTTCATATATCGGGGAGCATTGCAATATGCTCATCAAAGAGGACGCGTTAAGAATTCTCAAAGAATATTAAAGAAAAGGATTTTATCATATATGAACATTAATGCAATAATTACCGAAGAATTACAGGTTAAGAGCCACCAGGTGGATGCTGCAGTCAAACTCATCGATGAGGGCTGCACCATCCCTTTTATTTCGCGTTACCGTAAGGAAGCTACCGGAGCACTGAATGACGAACAGCTTCGTAAGCTCAGCGAGAGGCTTACATATCTTCGTAATCTTGATGACCGTAAATCAACCGTCACAGCATCCATCGAAGAACAGGGTAAGATGACTCCCGAACTTAAGAAACAGATTGATGATGTGACTACGATGGTTGCCCTGGAGGATTTATACCGTCCATACAAGCAGAAAAAACGTACCCGCGCAGCCATCGCCAGAGAACGTGGCCTTGATGGCCTTGCAATGATCATACGGCTTTGTGCAACGAAGCTTTCACTTGATGAAGAAGCTGCCCCATATGTTAATCCGGATAAAGAAGTGCCTACAATCAAGGATGCCGTTAACGGTGCACTTGATATTATCGCCGAAGAGATTTCGGATAATGCTGATTTCAGGGCCCACATCCGAAACATTACATTCAAAGAGGGGCTTTTGGTTTCCTCTGCCAAGGATTCTGAAGCAGAGTCTGTATATGAAGGATATTATGATTTTACTTCACCCGTAAGTAAAATGACGGGATACCGCACACTTGCGATAAACCGTGGTGAAAAAGAGAAATTCCTTACAGTTAAAATAGAAGCACCCGTTGATAAGATAATATCATATCTTGAAAAGCATATTATAATCAAAGATAACCCAAACACAGTCCCGGCACTGAAGAATACAATTGCCGACAGTTACGCAAGGCTTATCGCACCTTCTATAGAGCGTGATATCCGCAGTGAACTTACATCGGAGGCGGAGGACGGCGCCATCACTGTTTTTGGCAAGAATCTTGAACAGCTGCTCATGCAGCCTCCTATTACAGGACAGACGGTACTTGGCTGGGATCCGGCTTTCAGAACCGGCTGCAAGCTTGCCGTATCAGACCCGACCGGCAAGATTCTTGATACAGTTGTAATATATCCGACCGCTCCGCAAAACAAGGTTTCCGAAGCCAAGGCCATACTCAAGAAGCTTATTGCAAAATATAATATAACTCTTATATCCTGCGGCAACGGTACTGCATCCAGGGAATCCGAGGCAATAATTTCGGATCTTATCAAAGAGATTCCGCAGGATGTCCATTATGTAATAGTCAATGAAGCCGGTGCCTCAGTATATTCTGCCAGCGAACTTGCAAGCAAGGAATTTCCGCAGTTTGACGTAGGTCAGAGAAGTGCCGCTTCCATAGCAAGGCGTATTCAGGATCCACTTGCAGAACTTGTCAAGATTGATCCAAAGGCCATCGGTGTCGGACAGTATCAGCATGATATGAACCAGCGCAAACTTGATGACACGCTTGGCGGAGTCGTTGAAGACTGTGTTAATAAAGTCGGTGTGGATTTAAATACAGCATCCGCTGCTCTTCTTGAGCATATCTCCGGCATAACCGGTACAATTGCCAAAAACATTGTAGCATACCGGGAAGCTAACGGAAAATTCATGTCAAGGCGTGATTTGCTCAAAGTTCCTAAGCTCGGTCCGAAAGCATATGAACAGTGTGCCGGTTTTATGAGAATTACCGGAGGAAAGAATCCTCTTGATGCAACAAGTGTCCATCCGGAAAGCTATGAAGCGGCAACAGCAATACTTAAGAAAACCGGTTTCACCCCGGAAGACATAACCTCTGGCAACATTAAAGGTTTATCGCTTATTATTAGTGATTACAAGAAACTTTCCGATGAACTCGGAGTCGGGGAATTTACATTGAAAGATATAGTAAAGGAGCTTGAGAAACCGGGGCGGGATCCTCGTGATGAAATGCCTAAACCGATTCTAAAGAGCGATGTTCTATCCATGGAAGACCTGAAGCCGGGTATGCTCCTCACAGGAACAGTGCGTAATGTTATTGATTTCGGAGCTTTTGTTGATATCGGGGTACATCAGGACGGTCTTGTACATGTATCGCAGATGTCGGACAAGAAATTCGTAAAACACCCTATGGAGATTGTAAGTGTTGGTGACATTGTCCGGGTTAAGGTTCTTAACGTTGACATTGCCAAAAAAAGAATACAGCTTTCAATGATTCTATAATATTTTATAATTGTTACGAAAATGTTAAATTTTTGCAGTCATATTGACTAAGTTAAAAAAATAAAATATTATTTATGTAGAGTTTTTTAAATACTATTTGACTCCTATACCATAAAAGCGGCAATGCTTCAAGCTGAAAGCACTGCCGCTGTTTATATTACCGTATTATCTGAATACTATTTCACCTGTTTCGTCGTTCATGCTTTCAACGATTGCCAGTGATTCAAGTCTTATTCCCTTGTCACGGATAACCTTTCCTCCCTGCTGGAATCCCTTTTCTATAGCGATTCCGACACCCTCAAGTGTTGCACCGGCTTCATCTATAAGTTCGATTAAGCCGTTTATTGCACATCCGTTAGCAAGAAAATCATCAATTACGAGCACATGGTCGTCTGCAGATAAAAACTTCTTGCTTACAATGACATCATATGTCTTCTTATGCGTAAATGACTCTATCTTGGTGCTATACATTTCGCCGTCGAGATTAATACTCTGTGACTTCTTGGCAAATACAACCGGAACATCAAACTGCTCTGCCACAATACACGCGATGCCTATTCCGGAAGCCTCTATTGTAAGTATTTTATTAATCGGACAGTCTGCAAAAAGTCTTTTCCACTCTTTACCCATTTCCCTGAACAGGCCTACATCCATCCTGTGATTTAAGAAACTGTCAACCTTAAGTACATTTCCCGGCTTGACAACACCGTCTTTCCTAATTCTGTCTTCAAGAATTTTCATCAATATTACCTCATCGTTCTTCTCTAAAGTATGATAGGCCCAGATGTGCCGGTGCCTGATTTTCTTTCTTTTTACGCAGGCTTACGAAGAGAAGCACAACGATAGTTACCACATAAGGTATCATCTTGAACAACTCCTGTGAGGCTCTGGTAAGGTTCGGTATATAGAAATAAGCCCAATAGAGTATTCCGAAGAGATAAGCTCCCCAGATTGCATTAACTGATTTCCATGTTGCAAATATTACAAGAGCAACCGCCAGCCATCCGAGTTTTTCTATTGTTCCGTCATTCGCCCATGTTCCCTTAATATAATCCATTACATAATATACTCCGCCAAGTCCGCTGATTCCGGCTCCGATTACAGTTGCGAAGTATTTGTATTTCGTTACGTTAACACCCGCTGCATCAGCAGTGGCAGGATTCTCACCCACAGCTCTTAAGTTAAGTCCCTTGCGGGTTCTCTTAAGAAAATAATTTACAAGAATTGCCAGAATTATAGCTACATAAACCATAAATCCGTATGAGAAAAATATCTGTCCGAATGCTCCGAGGGAACTGAGTCCCGGAATTCTTGCCCTGAAAGTCTCACTTGTGGCAGCAACTGAAATCTGTCCTACACCGCCGGCCATCTTATTCAGCGAACCGCCGAAGAAATTGGCAATACCTGATCCGAATATTGTCAATGTAAGACCTGTAACATTCTGGTTAGCTCTTAATGTAATGGTCAGGAAACTGTATATAAGTCCGGCCAATGCAGATGCCGCAAAGCAGGATACAAGTGCTATTATTACGCACAATGCCTTATTAGGTTCGGCAACATGGCTTTCATACATAAATACACTTGCAAGTGAAGCAATGGCTCCGATGTACATAATACCCGGCACACCAAGATTAAGATTACCGGCTTTCTCTGACATTATCTCTCCGATACATCCAAACATAATAACGGTTCCGAATACAACCGCAGCCTGAATTAATGAAATTACTGAATCCATATCCTATGCCTCCTTTGCAGATTTACGGAAGTTTAACTTATATGTTATAAAGAATTCACATCCGAGTATGAAGAAAAGTATTATTCCCGTTATAATATTTGATGCATATTCGTTAAGCGCAAACTTTGATGCGATTTCCGATGCACCTCTGTTGAGGAAAATAATAAGCAAAGTTATGGCAACCATGAAAAATGTGTTAAACTTGGCAAGCCAGGCAACAATGATTGCCGTAAAACCACGGCCACCCGCCGTACTTGTTGAAATCGTGTGGTCAACACCCGCAACTCCGACAAATCCGGCAAGTCCGCATACCGCACCGGATATTATCATAGTACGGATAATTACTTTCTTGACACTTATTCCGGCATATTTGGCGGTATTCTTGGATTCACCGACAACAGCTATTTCATATCCCTGTTTCGTTTTCTTAAGGTATACAAACATTGCAACTGTCGCTATAACCGCAATGATAATATTAAGTGCATATTTCTGTCCGAACCAGGTCGGAAACCATCCTGTCTGTGTCGCCTGATTGATAATTCCGACTGAATTGGAGCCAAACGGATTCTCCCATTTGGCAACGCAGAAAGAAGTTATCTGTATCGCAACATAGTTCATCATAAGTGTAAAAAGCGTCTCATTGGTATTCCATACTGCCTTAAATATAGCAGGGATGAGTCCCCATACAGCTCCGAATATAATCGCCGAAACACACATAATAATGAGAAGAAGCCAGTTCGGAAGTCCCGCATCTGCAAGATTGATCATCATAAATGCAGTTGCTACTCCGCCCATGAGCATCTGTCCTTCGGCACCGCAATTCCAGAACTTCATCTTAAATGCCGGTGCAAGCGCAACTCCAAGAAGAAGCAATGTACATATATCCCTGATCGTTACGCTGCGGTGAAGCTTCTTTACCGTATCGGTAATTCCTCCGAACGCACCCTGCCACATGGTCTTATATACATCAATAGGATTAAGCTTGGTTACAAAGAAAATAAACAATGCCGATACCGCAAGTGCAAGAATTATTGCCACTACATAAATGGCGATTTTCTTCCATACCGGCATCTTATCACGCTTGGTAATTCTTATAAACGGTTCCCTGACCGCTGCCGCTTTACTCATCCTTCGTATCTCCTTTCCTTATGCTGGTCATCATAAGTCCGACCTCTTCCTTCGTGGTGGTTCTGGCATCAACAATACCACTCATCTTACCACCGCACAAAACAAGTATTCTGTCACAAAGCGCAAGAAGAACATCCAGATCCTCTCCGACATACAAAACAGCAACGCCGTTTTCTTTCTGTTTATTAAGCAGGTTATATATCGAATATGAAGTATTAATATCCAGTCCACGAACCGCATAAGCTGTCATAAGAACCGCCGGTGCCGAACTGATCTCACGGCCTACAAGTACCTTCTGTACATTACCGCCGCTCAGCCTGCTTACCGGTGTGTTAATGCTTGGTGTTACCACTCCGAGTTCATCCTTAATAGTCTCCGCTATCTGCTTAGGCTTGGACTTGTTGAGGAAAATAATGCCTTCTTTATTGTAATCACGGAGCATCATATTCTCTATCATACCCATGGAACCTATAAGTCCCATTCCCAGTCTGTCCTCCGGAACAAACGAAAGTGCTATGCCAAGATTCTTGATTGCTTTAGGATTCTTGCCAATGAGTTCTATGTCATTACCGGATTCGGGATCACTGAATATTACCGAACCTCTCGCTGTTTTCTGGAGTCCCGCAATCGACTCAAGAAGTTCTTTCTCACCACATCCCGAAATACCTGCTATTCCGAGTATCTCTCCGCCATTGGCAGTAAAAGAAATATTATCAAGTGCAAGTCTGCCCTCTTTGTTGTAACATGAAAGATTCTTAACCTCGAGACGCCTTACCACATTCTCCGGCTCCTTACGGTCGATGTTAAGCTCGACCTTCTTGCCTACCATCATCTCTGTAAGAATCATCTCATCGGCATCCTTCGTGTCAACCGTACCGACATACTCACCTTTTCTTAAAATGGTTACCCTGTCACTGACTGAAAGGACCTCATGGAGCTTATGTGTAATAATTACTATCGCCTTTCCGGCTGCTCTCATATTTCTTATAACGGTAAAAAGTTTCTCCGTCTCCTGTGGTGTGAGTACCGCTGTCGGCTCGTCCAATATAAGAATATCTGCACCTCTGTAAATAACTTTTACAATCTCAAGAGTCTGCTTTTCGGAAACTGACATATTATAGACCTTCTTATCCGGGTCTACATCAAATCCATATTTATCACATATTTCCCTGATTCTGGCTGCAACGGCCTTCTTATTCAATCTTCCCTTGCCCTCCTGGCCGAGGATGACATTCTCCGTTGCCGAAAAAATATCTACCAGCTTAAAATGCTGATGAATCATTCCGATTCCCAGATCGTATGCATCCTTAGGGGAGCGGATTGATTCTTCCTTTCCGTTAATATAAATCTGGCCTGAATCCGGAAAATAAATTCCGGCCAACATATTCATTATTGTGGTCTTACCGCTTCCGTTTTCTCCCAGAAGTGACAAAATCTCACCTTTCTTAATGGTAAGCGATACATTATTATTCGCCACCGTTGACCCGAATGTCTTCGTGACATTCTTCATCTCCACTGCATAATTCGTTTCCAAAGGAGATCCTCCTTACCTGTGATTATGTTACATAAAACAAAACAAGGAAGTCATTAGCAGACTTCCTTGTCATTTTATCACTTATTTGTGATTAGTTCAACTCTGTAATTCCATCAATTCTAAGGCTGAATGAAGGAGCTGCACGGAGTTCTGACTCATGGAAGTATCCATCCCAGATTGCGTTCTTATCGCCTTCATCAGTAGTCTCAAAATTACCTGTAAGATCTACTACACATTCTGTAACAGTCTTGCCGCCTACGGTAAATTTGCTTGTATCAAATACCTTGAGTGTTCCATCCTTGATGGCCTTCTCAACTTCGGCAACCTTATCAGCTGTTCCCTCTGCTGCAGCCGTTCCGAGTTCTGTGATTGCAACTGCATCTTCCTCGAATCCTTTGCACCAGTCTGTAACAACGTCATCACCATTCATGGCTGCTCCGATTGCATATTTGTAGTACACTTCCCAGTTATTGGTAGCTGATGTAAGAGCTGCATCAGGAGCAACACTGAGCATATCAATATTGTAACCTACACTGTAAACAGTAGTACCTTTCTTAAATGCTGCTTCACATGCACTTGGAGCACCTGTAGAGTCGGCATGCTGTCCGATGATTACACATCCGTCAGCAATAAGAGCCTCTGCTGCTGTTCCTTCGCCTGTTATATCAAACCAGCTGTTTGTATACTGTACTTCCATTGAAACCTTATCATATACTGATTTAGCACCAAGATAGAATGCTGTATATCCTGATACAACCTCTGCGTATGGGTAAGCACCTACGTAACCAATCTTAACGTTACCGTCTTTATCGAAATTCTTATCTTCAAGCTTATTGTCCTTAACAAGTTCAGCAATCTTCATACCTGCAACAACGCCTGATACATAACGTGCCTGGTAAATTGAAGTAAATGCATTCTTGAAATTTGAAAGTCCTGAATTAGCAGCCGTATCACCTGTCATGGCAACAAATGTTACATCCGGATAATCCTTGGCTGCCTGCTGTGTATATGTCTGATGTCCGTAACTGTTGGAGAAAATGATTGAACATCCCTGTCCTACAAGGTCAACACATGCATCATAGCATGAGTTATCTTCCGGAATTGTATATTTCCATTTGATCTGGTCATCTGAAAGACCAAGTTCCTTGGCAGCTTCCTTGATACCTTTGATGTGAGCGTATGTATAACCTTCGTTATCATCACCGATAAGTACTGCTCCGACAATAATGTCTGATTTCTTTTCACCTGCAGCAGATCCGTTTGAACTGCTTGTGCCTTTTGATCCGCATCCTGTTAATGCAAAGATCATTGCGAAAACCAAAATTGTGCTTAAAAGCTTTTTCATTTTCATTTGATTTTGTCCTCCATCTTTTGATATTGCAAATAATACAATAATTTTCTCCATTTGTAAAGTAGGAACATCACATTATTTACAAAATACATCAAAATACCCTTCCGGATTATTTTTATACGGTCAATAACACACAAACGCCTGCGTCGGTAAACCTGCAGGCGTTTGTCATTATTAACGTTCTTTTCCAAAATATGCTATAAGTATTGCTCCCGGTCCCGAATGAACACCTATGCTCGGATTAATATCATTAATCACAACATTCTTTATTCCGAATTTATCTTTGATTGTCTGTGCAAGAGATGCGGCTTCATCAGGGCAGTTGGCATGTGCAATTGCAATTGTTGTATTAAGCGGCTTCCACTCTTCTGTCATATTACTTTCCATCTGGCTTACAAGTGTAGCGATTGATTTCTTACGTCCGCGTACGCTTCCTGCTGCCTCAAGCTTGCCTTCCGCCGTAACCTTAAGGAGCGGTTTTATATTGATAATGCTGCCTACAATCGCCGTTGTCTTCGATATACGTCCGCCTCTCTGAAGATGGTGAAGATCATCAACCGTGAGTGTCATTGCAACATGAAGCTTATTGTCTTCAAGCCATTCTGCCACTTCCTCGATTGACTTGCCCTCTTCTTTAAGTTCAACTGCTTTCATAACCAGAAGTCCTTCTGCGACCGACGCCGCAAGTGTATCAACTGTTATAATCTTGGCATCCGGATATTCCTCCGATAAATTCTGTGCTGTCATAGCTGCCGTATTATAACTTCCGCTGAGTGTTGATGCGAAACTTATGTAAAGCACATCCTTGCCCGCATCAAGTGCTTCACGGAATTTTTCTTCTGTAACTGCCGGGTTTATAGCCTGTGACTGCGGTTCTTCTCCGGCTTTCATCTTATTATAGAAGTCCGCCGGGTCTATCCCCTCTGCGCCCTCATAAGTCACTCCTTGAAGAAGTGTATACTGCGGTACCTGTAACAAGCCTTTCTCTATAACATATTCCTTAGGTAAATCGCTGTTAGTATCTGTGATAATCTGAAAATCTCTCATTTTTCTGTTCCTCTCTGTCTTATCCTATTGAAAAAGTAAGTTCTGCCACCACTGCAGTCTCACCGTCAACCGTTGCCGTAGCTTTGCCAATTCCGACCGGTCCTTTGCTCTTAATAATTTCACATTCCAGGCGGAGTCTGTCGCCCGGAACTACTTTTCTCTTAAATTTGCATGAATTGATTGCTGCAAAATATGCTGTTTTTCCCTTGTTCTCCGGGAGTGAAAGCACAGCAACCGCACCTGTCTGCGCAAGTGCCTCTACCATCAATACGCCCGGCATTACCGGCTCGTCCGGGAAATGACCGGCAAAAAAAGCCTCGTCATATGTAAGATTCTTATATCCCACTGCTCTGACTCCCGGTGTCAGTTCTTCTATACAGTCAACCAGCAAAAAAGGGTGTCTGTGCGGAAGTATTTCTTTGATTTCCTTAATTCCCATTAACATAAACTTGTCTCCTTACAGCCTGTCCGGTGCGCTCTTAAAAAGAGCTTTCATCTCCGACATGACGTCATTGATTATTTCTGCGCAGCTCTGTCTCTGCTTAATAAGTCCGGCAATTTCTCCGGCCATGACACTTCCGTTCGTGACATCTCCGTCAACCACGGCAGCCCTCAAGGATCCGGCTGTCATTTTCTCAAGTTCCTCTATGGATATTCCACTGCCTTCAAGCTTTAAATATTCCTTGGACATCTTGTTTCTGAGTACACGCACCGGATGTCCCGTACTTCTTCCCGTGACCTCAGAATCAATATCCCTGGCTGCAATTATTCTGTTCTTATAATTGTCATGCACAATTGATTCATCCGCAACAACGAACCGTGTTCCCATCTGTACAGCCTCAGCTCCAAGCATAAACGCGGCGGCGGCTCCTCTGCCATCCGCAATTCCGCCTGCACCGATTACCGGTATATCAACCGCATCAACTACCTGCGGCAGCAGTGCCATCGTAGTTATGGTTCCGATATGTCCGCCTGATTCACAACCTTCAGCAACCACTGCATCAGCTCCGGCTCTTTCGAGCATCTTCGCCATGGCAACAGAGGCCACGACCGGTATCACCTTAACTCCGGCGTTCTTCCACAGCTCCATAAACCGTCCCGGATTGCCGGCTCCGGTTGTAACAGCTGCCACATGTTCTTCTGCCGCAAGAGCAGCAACTTCATCAGCATACGGACTCATAAGCATGATATTGATTCCGAAAGGTTTGTCCGTCCTTTCCTTGATCTCGTGTATCATATTTCTTACAGTCTCCGCCGGGGCTGTAGCCGAACCGATAATTCCGAAACCGCCTGCTGCAGATACGGCCGAAGCAAGATGGCTTTCCGCTACCCATGCCATACCGCCCTGGATTACCGGATGTTCAATTCCCAGCATTTCTGTAATTCTGGTTTTCATCATCTTTCCACCTTTATAAATTCGTATAGATATTTGAACATTTCTTTGAAAATGTACAAACTTCAATGTTATTATACCTAAAAGCAGCCCGTTTAACAATCTTTTATTTTATATTTTCACATTTTTATTTTATAAAATTAATTATTTTTTTACTTATGTTCCATATTTTCATCACATTTTTCCATTATAGTATAAATATCAAATGAAGCCGCCGGTGCCGTTGGTGTCGACCGGTTTCGACTAACAATTCCAGTATTGTTACTGTTTATATAAACACTCCCTCCTTTTTCCCCTCGGTTCTACTCCTCCGAGGGGATTGCTCTATCTTAGGGCTGTTATCAGCACACTGGCAACAATTCCCGCCACAGACGATATAAGTGCTCCTGCTAACGTCCATCGTGTCTTACTGACCTTGGCCGCCATAAAATACACACTCATAGTATAAAATACGGTTTCTGTGCAGCTCATAATTATACTGACCATAAACCCGGAAGCGGAATCTGCTCCGTACTGTTTAAAAATGTCCAGGCATAATCCTGTTGCTGCGCTTGATGAAAAAAGCCGCACGATAATTACAGGTACCAGTTCAGATGGCAGGCCCACCGGCTCTGTGATTTTTCCGATCAGGCGTGCCATCAGCTCAAGAAGTCCCGAAGACCGCAGGACACGCACTCCCACCATAAGCCCGATCAACGTCGGCAGAACCGTTACCACTGTTTTAATTCCGTCTTTTGCGCCGTTGATAAAATCCTCATACACCTTATTTTTGTGCAGGACACCGTATCCGACTATGTAAAATACCAGAAACGGAATGATGAATTCCGACAGATAAAGTAAAATTTTCATATACAAAAAAGGAAGCATAGAATATTTATAACATTCTATGCCTCCTGTATGTTATTATTTCCTGTGTCTGGAAATTAACCTTCGAATTCTGTTTATCGGATCCTTCTTCTCCTTGGCCTCTTCCTTAAGCCGTTCTTCCTCATGTTGTTCTATATCATATTGTTCATATAATTCGTACTTGCCTTTATTCTTAAGGCCACGCTTCACTCCGCGCTCAATCAGATCATATATTACTGCAAAAAGCGGTACTCCGACCAGCATTCCTGCAAATCCGAATAAGCCTCCAAAGAAAATAATTGAGAACAATACCCAGAAACTCGAAAGACCGGTTGTGTTACCGAGAATTTTCGGTCCGAGTATATTTCCGTCAAACTGCTGTATCGCAATAATCATTATAATAAAATATAAACATTTAACCGGACTAACCATAAAAGCAATAAGCGCACACGGAACCGCTCCAATCCACGGACCGAAAAACGGTATAACATTGGTAACTCCGACAATAACACTTATGAGCATGGCATACGGTATCTTAAATATGGTCGTAACAATAAATGTAATGATACCTATAATTATTGAGTCAATAATTTTACCGTTGATGAAACCACTGAACATCTTATCAACATAACAGATTTCTTCCATAATTCTGTCAGCCCATTTTTTCTTAAATACACTGTATATAATCATCTTGCCCTGCGCCGCCAGTTTCTTGCGCTGTGCAAGAATATATACACATGCCACCAGACCTATTAAAAGATTCTTAAGAAATGCCAACACACCTTTAACTCCGACAGTAACTCCGCTTATTACTTTATCGGTAATCATTCCATCACTTGTTCCGTCGCCAAAAAGCTGTGTCACTATCTTCTGCACATTTTTAAGTGTATCATCGCTGAACTGCGTAACCGTATCTTCAAATACAGTGCCTTTGCTGATACCTACAAGCCAGTCCATCACATCGGAATATGCATCCGGAATAGCCTCGACCAATACCTTAACGCTGTCTATAACCTGTGGAATAACTGTGGCAAATATAACATACATAAATGCGAGAAAAATAATAACTGCAAAAAATATACTTAAATTCTGCGAAAGTTTCTTTGCTCCATTTCTGTTTTTCATATTGGAAAACCATTTGGCTGTCCATTTTTCAAACACGACGCAAATAGGCTTAAGCAGATAAGCGAGAACCGCGCCCACGGTAAACGGCATAAGGCATGACCATATGCTTTTGAAAAATCCGAAAAGCGTATGATCCTTAAAGAACGAAAAATAGAACAAAATACTGCCCGCGACTACAATAAAAAGCATCAGGCCTATCTTCGCATATTCATTTTTCATGGGAAATCTGCGTTTCCCGTTATTCACTGTGGGTTTTCCGGTATTATTATCCATTATATTCCTCCAAAATAAAAGCTATTTGTTCTTATTTTATTCTATTATTCATCCATTTACAAGCAAAAAAAAGACCCCGGAGCCAAATTAACTCCGAGGTCCTTGTGATTTTAATGATTACTCAAAAAGTCTGCTGTATTTTACAAGGTATTCATATCTTGCCTTAGCATTCTCTTCTGCTGCTGCGAACAGCTTCTCAGCTCTTTCCGGATTAGCCTTTGCAAGTCTTGCATAACGAGCCTCATTCATGATGAAGTCTCTGTAGCTTCCTGTAGGAGCCTTAGAATCAAGTGTGAACGGATTCTTTCCTTCATCCTTAAGAGCAGGATTGAATCTGAAGAGGTTCCAGTAACCTGAATCAACTGCTGCCTTCTCAACGTCCTGAGCATGTGCCATACCGGTCTTGATGCTGTGGTTGATACATGGAGCATATGCGATGATAAGTGATGGTCCCGGATATGCCTCAGCCTCTGCAATAGCCTTGATACACTGGTTGCGGTCTGCACCCATAGCGATCTGTGCTACATATACATAACCATAGCTCATTGCGATGCTTGCGATATCCTTCTGCTTAACTTCCTTACCTGCTGCTGCGAATTCTGCAACTGCACCGGTAGGAGTAGCCTTGGATGCCTGTCCACCTGTATTTGAATATACCTCTGTATTAAATACGAAGATATTGATATCTTTCTTGGAAGCGATTACATGGTCAACACCACCGAATCCGATGTCGTATGCCCATCCGTCACCACCGAATACCCACTGTGACTTCTTGGAAAGCATATCCTTGTCATTAAGGATTTCCTTAGCTGCGTCAGAGTTCTCATTTGCAAGTGCTGCAACGAGCTTCTGAGTAGCTGTTCCGTTAGTTGAACCACACATAAATGTGTCGAGGTATTCTTTAGCTGCTGCCTTAACATCATCATTAGATGTTGTCTCAAGTACTTCTTCAACCTTTGCTTTAAGTCTTGTTCTGATAGCCTTCTGAGCAAGCTGCATACCCATACCAAACTCAGCGTTATCCTCGAAGAGTGAGTTGGACCAAGCCGGACCATGTCCCTGCTTGTTAACTGTGTAAGGTGTTGAAGGTGATGAGTTACCCCAGATAGATGAACATCCTGTTGCATTGGCAATGTACATTCTGTCACCGAAAAGCTGGGTGATAAGTTTAGCATAAGGTGTCTCACCACAACCTGCACATGCTCCTGAGAACTCAAGGAGTGGCTGCTTGAACTGGCTTCCCTTAACTGTTGTATCTTTGAATTTCTCGAATACTTCAGGCTTATCAGCAAGTGACTGACCATAATCGTATGCGTTCTGCTGTGTTCTGTCTTCGTCATCAAATCTTACCATTGTAAGAGCTTTTTCCTTAGCAGGACATACATTTACGCAGACCTTACAATCCATACAGTCAAATTCTGAAACTGTCATGGCGAACTTCATTCCAGGCATTCCTGTCATATCAGCCATCTTCATTCCGGCAGGAGCATTAGCTGCCTCAGCTTCTGTAAGAGCAACCGGTCTGATAACTGCATGAGGACATACATATGAACAGAAGTTACACTGGATACATTTAGCAGGATCCCATGAAGGAACTGTTGTTGCAACACCACGTTTCTCAAACGCAGCTGCACCTGAAGGAGTTGAACCATCAACATATTCCTTGAATGCTGATACAGGGAGCTTGTTACCTTCCTGTCCGTTAACTGCATGCTGGATGTTATTAACGAAATCAACTACGTCTTTTCTTGAACCTGTTGCTGTTGATGAAAGATTCTCATCCTTAGCATCCTTCCAGCTTTCAGGAACCTTAACTTCAACTACGTTAGCAAGTCCGGCGTCGATAGCGTTATGATTCTTCTTAACGACATCTTCACCTTTCTTCATGTAGCTGGCTGTTGCTGCATCCTTCATATACTTAACTGCATCATCAATAGGAATGATGTTTGCAAGTTTGAAGAAAGCTGCCTGAAGAATTGTATTAATACGAGCACCCATACCTGTCTCGATACCAAGCTTGATACCATCGATTGTATAGAACTTGATGTTGTGCTCTGCGATATATCTCTTAGCCTGTCCCGGAAGATGTTCCTCAAGTCCTGCCATATCCCAATCGCAGTTAAGAAGGAATGTTCCGCCGTCCTTAAGATCCTGAACCATGTTGTACTTACGTACATATGCAGGATTATGACATGCTACGAAATCTGCCTTATTAATAAGGTATGTAGAATGTATCTTTGAGTGACCGAAACGAAGGTGTGAAATTGTAACACCGCCTGACTTCTTGGAGTCATAATCAAAATATGCCTGAGCATACATATCTGTGTGGTCACCGATAATCTTGATAGAGTTCTTGTTAGCACCAACAGTACCGTCCGCACCAAGTCCCCAGAACTTACAGCTTGTAATTCCTTCCGGAGCTGTTACAGGTGAAGGACCTGTAGGAAGTGAAAGATTAGTTACATCATCGTTGATACCGATTGTAAATCTCTTCTTCTCTGTGTTATTGTATACTGCGATAATCTGTGCAGGTGTTGTATCCTTAGAACCAAGTCCGTAACGTCCTGTAAATACCGGAACGTCAGCAAACTCTGTATCCTTAATAGCTGCAACAACATCAAGGTAAAGCGGCTCACCGATTGAACCAGGTTCCTTGGTTCTGTCAAGTACGGAAATCTGCTTAACTGTCTTAGGCATAACCGCAAGAAGATGCTTTGCGCTGAAAGGTCTGTAAAGACGAACCTTGATAACGCCGACTTTCTCGCCTGCCTTAAGGAGATAATCAATTGTCTCATCGATTGTCTCACATACTGAACCCATTGCGATGATAACCTTCTCGGCATCCTCTGCACCATAGTAATTGAAAAGCTTGTAATCTGTTCCGATCTTAGCATTAACCTTATTCATATACTCTTCAACTACTTCAGGAAGTGCATCATAATATGGGTTACATGATTCTCTTGCCTGGAAGAAGATGTCAGGGTTCTGAGCTGAACCTCTCTGACATGGATGCTCAGGGTTAAGAGCATGACGACGGAATGCATTGATTGCATCCATATCAACCATATCTTTGAGATCTTCATAATCCCACATCTCGATCTTCTGAATCTCATGTGATGTACGGAAACCATCGAAGAAGTTAAGGAACGGTACCTTACCCTTGATAGCTGCGCAATGTGCAACAGGAGTTAAGTCCATAACTTCCTGAACACTTGATTCACAGAGCATTGCAAAACCTGTCTGACGGCATGCATATACATCAGAGTGATCGCCAAAAATATTAAGTGCATGTGTAGCTACACAACGTGCTGATACATCTATTACGCAAGGAAGCTGCTCACCGGCTATCTTATACATATTAGGGATCATAAGTAAAAGACCCTGTGATGCTGTAAACGTTGTTGTAAGAGCACCTGCTGAAAGAGAACCGTGAACTGCACCTGCTGCACCGGCTTCTGACTGCATTTCAGTAAGCTGAACCTCCTGGCCGAAAATATTCTTTCTGCCCTGAGTTGCCCATTCATCAGCGCATTCTGCCATTACGGATGATGGGGTGATAGGATAGATGGCTGCAACATCTGAGTACGCATATGAAACGTGTGCTGCTGCATTGTTTCCATCCATGGTTTTCATTTTTCTTGCCATTTTAAAGTTTTCCTCCTAAAACTAATATATTAAACAGTCATATATGAATAGTATCATAGACTGATTCATATCTATATAATTATAATACTAAGTTAAAAATACATCAACCTTTTCTAATGATTTTCTTCCGGTTCGTCTTCTTCCAGTGCCTGAATATCGTATTCTACACGCACCTGTTCCATCCCGGTATGACTATGGAACTCACCCAGTATACGTCCGGCAACCATACATGCATCGCTTTCCTTCGCGTCCACAAGAATCGCCACTATCTGCGAACCCGAATATCTCGTGGCCACATCGCCCACTCTCAAAGATATCCTCACCGAATCTTCAAGCATGCCAAGTGCCTCGTATCTCTCATCCGCACCGTTGATTCCGTTACACGTATCCTCTATTGTGAAAAGAATATACACTATATGCCTCTTGTTGCGCTGCTGGCCTCTCCTTATGAATCGTGCAATATTCTTGAATCCTTCATACTCAACACAATAAGAACCCTTCAGCGGGCCATGCTCGCTCAACATGCTCCTTATATGGTTAAGATTCTCCTTGCGCATCTCGTTTTCATTGCCATAAGCAATTTCATTATCGTAAAAATGATACGTATTCTTGCCATGGTTCTTTGCATAGTAGAGTGCCTTGTCTGCCTTATCATAAAGGGCTGCCACACCCGTACCGCATGATGGTGCCACTGCAATTCCTATACACGCACGCACTCCGCGGATCCCGTCAGGATATTTGACTTCATCATTCAATGCCCTTATAAGCCTGGATGCGAGATGCTGTATCTTATATGTCTCGTCCAGTCCGGCAAAAAACATAAAAAACTCATCACCACCAAGCCTGCAGGCTATATCGTTATGACGCACCATTTTCTGAATTGTCTTGGATATGCTGACCAATATCCGGTCTCCATATGTATGCCCGTATGTATCATTAATGCCTTTAAAATTATCTATGTCCATCATGAATGCGGCACCGCAGGCATTACGCCCGGACAGTATCCTCTCCACGCGCCTGAATGCATACTTACGATTCCAAAGCCCCGTAAGCGAATCCCTTCCTGCCTGTTTCTCAAGATCATGCCTCATGCTTTCCATCTCTATTGACTTGGCTACTCTGCTCATCACAACTTCCGGTTCAAACGGTTTGACAATATAGTCAACGGCGCCCATATTAAGTCCCTTGACCTCCATACTGGTATCATTGTCGGCAGTTATGAATATAACCGGAACTTCCGGTGCAATCCCATCATCACGCATATGTTCAAGCACTTCAAAACCATCCATGTCCGGCATAACTATATCAAGCAGAACCATATCAGGTGCGTTCATGCTCAGATATTCAAGTGCGTCTTCTCCGGTACACACTGCAGCCACCTTATATTCCCTGGAAAGAAACATTTTCAGTGACTTAAGATTCTCTTTGTCATCATCTACTACTAATATTGTCCTCATAAAGCACTCCCGTAAGGATGCATTGTAAACTGTTGCTTTTTTCATTATACAATAACACGATAATTTTTTCCAGCTGTTTTATTTCCTTTTTATTGCAATTCACAGCATTTTTAAATATAATTAAATAAGTAATATTACCGGAGGTTTTATATGCACCGTTTTACATACCGCAGCATTACAATATTCAGCCGCATGGCAGCTGTTATAATGATTGTGCTGTTATCTGCCGGATGCGCACATTCGTCATCACCCGGTGATGGCAGTACGTCCGTATACCGTAATTTTCTTACAATAGATGTATACGACACAAATGCCAATTACGAAGGAATACAGTCCGGATGGTACGCTTCCATTATCAAAGCCAAATTCAATATGGAATTAAATATAATTTCGCCATCAATAAACGGCGGCTCAGACAACCTTTTCGAATCACGTTTTGCGGCAGGCAATGTTGGTGACATTATAATCTGTCCCGTCAAATATTTACAGCGTCTGGTCGATAGCGGTCTTATAATAAATATGGACACATACATAGAGGATTCCGCCCTTTACGGCAGATACTCATCTTCTATTGTCTCATTGAACCGCGAGCTGGCATCTGACGGAATTTATGCAATACCGAGTGCTCTTTCATCAGCATCTCCGTATACTCCTTCCGAATCGTATGCCCCTACTTACGGCACATATTTAAGGTGGGATTATTATTCAGAGATGGGATATCCCCAAATCAATACACTTGAAGATCTTCTCACGATTCTTGCCGATATGCAGGCCGCACACCCATACAGTGACAGCGGTGCTGCGACATATGCATTTTCCCTGTTCAAGGATTGGGATAATAATATGATGAATGCAATTAAGCAGCCCTGCTGTTTCTATGGTTATGACGAATATGGTTTTGTTCTATCCAAGGCTGACGGCAGTGATTTTCAGAACATCCTTGATGCCGACTCGCTGTATATGAGAGTTCTTCGTTTTTACAATAAGGCATTCCAGATGGGACTTATAGACCCGGATTCACCGACTCAGAATTACTCTGACGTTTCGAACAAATTTGCTGATGGACAGATTCTTTTTTCTCCATGGCCATGGCTTGCGCAGCCTGCATACAATACCAACGATAATCTCAACAGCGGCAGAGGTTATATGTTTGTACCGATTGAAGATGAACTTATATATTCATACGGAAGCCGCGTCGCCGGAAGCTTTGACACTGCCATAGCCATCGGAGCAGACGCGGCCGATCCTGTCAGAATGGCTAATTTCATCGACTGGCTTTACTCAACTGAGGGCATCATGGCAAGCTGTGCAGACTCTCCGCAGGGAACAGCCGGTATTGAGGGTCTTACATGGCAGATGACTGAGCAGGGTCCTGAGCTGACTGATTTCGGCATCGAAGCTTTCTATTCCAAAGATACGCTTATGCCGGAAGAATATGGCGGCGGTAAATGGCTGGACGGAATATGCAAGCTCAATTACAAACCTGTTTCCAATGCCGAATGCACTCCCGATGGTTATCCGTACTATTTTTCCACATGGGATTCAGTTATTGCCATGAGGCAGTCCGATATAGAAAAAGACTGGGCTTCCCACATTGGTTCCCAGTCCGTAATGGATTACCTGCAGGACAACAATGCACTTATAGTCTCACCAGGCGTATCATATAAAGCTGCTAAAGAGACTACTGAATTATCAACCATCCGTGTTCAATGTGCCGCTGCCATAAACGAGTATTCATGGAAAATGGTTTTTGCCTCGGACGAGAGAGAATTCAACAGTCTGTATTCGGATTTATTGAACCGGACAACTGCACTGGGATACTCAAAGATTTACGAATATGATTTAACCAATGCCAAGGACGAAGCCGATGCCAAAAACAAGCTGTCGCAGGGCAACTAATAATATATATCACTACTATTGGAGGTAACATATGAAACCAGCAAACTACGACAAAAACAAATCCGATTATCTTCGCACCATCGATGAAGTAATCAGCAAAGGACCCTATAATGATACATGGGAGTCTCTTACCGATATGGAGATACCGCGTTGGTTTACACATAACAAGTTCGGTATTTTCATTCATTGGGGGCTCTACAGCGTTCCTGCATTCAATAATGAATGGTATTCAAGAAATATGTACATTCAGGGTACGCCTGAATATGAGCATCACATAAAGACCTACGGGCCACATAAAGATTTTGGATACAAGGATTTTATTCCGATGTTTACCGCACCTTATTTCGATGCTTCCAAATGGGCTGACCTCTTTAAAGAAGCCGGTGCACGGTATGTAGTACCTGTTGCCGAGCATCATGATGGTTTTCAAATGTATGACAGTGTATTTTCGGAATATACCAGCGTAAACATGGGTCCAAAGCGCGATGTCCTCGGTGAGCTCAAAAAAGAAATCGAAAAGCGCGGCATGACTTTCTGTACTTCCACACACCGTGCCGAGCATTTATGGTTCATGGGCAACGGAAAGGATTTTGACAGCGATATCAAAGATCCGATGGAGGTCGGCGATTTCTACTGGCCTTCGCTTCAGGAGCAGCCGGATCATGAGGATATATATGCCAAGCCTTATCCTACGCAGGAATTTCTTGATGACTGGCTCATCCGTACATGTGAGCTCATCGATAAATACCAGCCTAAAATCCTGTATTTTGACTGGTGGATACAGCATGAAGGATATAAAGAAACCCTTAAGAAAATAACGGCTTATTATTATAACCGCGGACTTGAATGGGGTTTTGAAACGGCAATCTGCTACAAGCATGATGCTATGGCTTTCGGAAGCGGAATAGTCGATATTGAGCGCGGTAAATTTGCGGACACAAAGCCTTACCACTGGCAGACAGACACCGCCATTGCCAAGAATTCATGGTGCTATACCACATCACTTGACTATAAGACAAGCAATGAAATCATCTGCTATCTAGTCGATGTTGTAAGCAAGAACGGCAATCTTCTTCTGAATGTCGGTCCTAAAGCCGACGGTACCATCCCTGATGAGGACACTGCTATTCTTAAGGATATCGGTGCATGGCTTTCAGTCAACGGAGAAGCCATATATGACAGCAAGCCTTGGAGAGCCTGTGCTGAGGGCCCTACCGCTGAGGTTGAAGGTAAATTCAGCGAAGGAAACGCTTCCGGATACACTAAAGACGATTTCCGTTTTACCGCCGGACACGGCTGTATATACGCTATTGCTTTAAATTACTCCGGCAATGACGACATATGCATACAGAGTCTTGCCTCCGGCAAAAATGCCAACAGCACTTCATTCCAGGGTATTATTAACGATGTTGAGGTACTTGGATGCGACAATATACTTTCTTGGTCGCATGAACACGACGGCCTTCATATAAAGGCATGCGGATATCATACCGGATTCCCGGTTGTATTCAAAATACACACCTACTAAATTATCTTAATTTTACTATAACCACAGCATTTTATCTGTTGACAAAATGCTGTGGTTTTCTTATACTTTTATATATATTGAACAATTTGTATGTTCTTTTTTTATGTATTTTGTACTATGGAGGTATTGAATGGAAACTGTATTCATCGCTGATGACGAACAGATTATACGTGACGGATTGAAACAGATCATCGACTGGGAGTCATTCGGTTTTACGGTTTGCGGAGACGCTGCAAACGGTGAGGAAGCATTGGCCAAGATACTTGAATTAAATCCCAGCCTTGTTCTTATTGATATCAGAATGCCTAAGATGCACGGTATAGATGTCATAGAAGCTGCTCGTGCCAAGGGATTTAACGGCAAAATAATTATTATAAGCGGGTACTCTGATTTCAAATATGCGCAGGCTGCTATAAGGCAGGGTGTAGGGTATTATCTTACCAAGCCGGTTGATGAAGACGAGCTGACTTCCATTATCAATGAGATACATACCAATATAATTGACGAACATAAGACATCCCAGGTGCTTCATCATTACCGCGAGAAAGCCAAGAAAGAGATTCTCGATGAACTTGTTACCGGCAATGCCGACATAGACCTGATCAATACAGAGGAAATGAATTTATGCGCGGATGTTTATAAAGTTGTAATATATGAGCAGTATCTTCGTGATGCAGACTCTATGCCATATCAGTTTTCTGAACTTCTGCGTGTTACCAATAACGGAAGTTTTACTTTTGAACACTTCTGTAAGAATGACAAGAATGTAATTATTCTTAAAGGTACATATGCTTTGGATAAGTTTCAGCGTTTTTTGGATCATTACGATGCAATTCCACAGAAGGACAGCCCTCTTGATACCCTTTTCCTGGCATTCGGGTGTTCAGTTAACAACCTGTCGGATATCGCCTTATCATATTCACAGGCTGAACGGCTTATCAGCAGACGTTTCTTCTGCAAACCGGGCCAGCACACGGTCGGTTACGATGCCCTGCCTGATTTCGGAGTTCGTGACAAGTCACTTACCAACGAAATAATGGATAAGTACTGCAGCACCCTCACGAATTATATTCAGGCATTTAACCGTAAGATGCTCGCAGATACCTTGAATAATATAACAGAATATTTATATGATGTTCAGGACGATATTAACGCCGTAAAATTATTCTTAACCGATATGTTTCTTCAGATTAAAGAGAATATCAAACGGCTCTATCCTACAGCTGAGATACCGTTTCCTTCCAACAGTGAGATTATTGATTCTATCGACAAGCAGTTTTATCTCTATGAGATAATGCAATATCTCACATCACAGTTTGAAGTGATTATGTCCTCTATCGGAACATCATCGCGTGACAGTATATTGGATGATATTATTTTTTACATAGACCATAATTTTCAGACTAATATCAAGCTTGAAACAATCGCTCCTCTTTTTGGATACAACAGTGCCTATCTTGGAAAGATTTTCAGCAAAAATGTCGGTGAGAATTTTAATAACTATGTAGACCACATAAGAATTGAACATGCCAAGAAGCTTATCTCCGAGAACAAGCTGAAGGTATATGAAATTTCAGAGCAGGTCGGTTATAAGAATGTTGATTATTTCCATAAGAAATTCAAGAAATATGTCGGTGTATCTCCGGCAGAATACCGCAAGCAATTCTGCTCCGATTCAGAAACCAATTAAAAACACCCCGGTTCTTATCATATGAACCGGGGCATTCTTATGTTATACGTTTATATTATTTATTTTTCTTCTTAGTGCATACTACAATAACTACAACAACGATAACCACAACGCCTGCAACAATACCAACTATTGCGCCAACCGGGAAGTTCGTTCCTTCGTCAGTTGCTGCTGCCGGAGCTGCTGTTGTCTCTGCTGCAGCAGTTGTCTCTTCCACTGTGGTTTCTTCTTCTGTCTGTGCCTGTGTCTCAATCGCTTTAGCTGTGACATTTGAAAGTGTGAATGTTACAGAAACCTTCTGAACACTGTCAACCCCTGCAAACTTAACAAGATGGTTTGTCTGATCCCATACAATATCTGTGTCTGCAACTACCGATCCATCCCATCCGTTAACAGGCTTATTGGTATCAAATGCACCGTTTGCCTTAACTGCAGATGCCGGATTAGTATCTGCTATTGTAAGTTCCTTATCGTCGATTTTGATTGAATTATAAACGATGTCCGCTGTTGCTACAGGTGATTCCGATGCTGTGCCGTCAAGTGTGGCTACATCCTGAATATACATGGCTACAAAACTTGTAATTGCTGTATCCCCGGCAGCCTTGGCATCATCTGAAAGGTTCTTTGCACAGTCAAATTCAACTGTATACTGTCCATCTCCGGTTACTTTAACCGTATCACCTTTCTCTACTGTACCTGCATTTCCAAATGTAAAGAAGCAAAGCGCAACATTCATATCAACTGAATCTGCTGCTTTTACCGGTGTTCCTAATGCAGGTATTGCAAGGCATGCTGCCATAAGTGCTCCTGCTGCGAATGCAGCTGCTCTGCGTAATAAATTTAAACGCTTCATTGATTCTCGTCCTCCGATATATTTTTATTTTCAGCTTTAAGAGCATTCTGTGTTTCCCGCTCAATTTCTTCATTGTACAAATCTTCTTCGGTCTTCCTGGTGGTCACTCCTCCCGCTTTCTCAATCTCACGGAAGAAGTACATTGCAAATCCACTCACAGTCAATATCATTGTGGCCGGACCTACAAGAATACCTATCAGAAGTGTTATTTTGGTAAATCTGAAGAAAATTATATATTCTATTACAAGAACAACAACAAGAAAAATCGTTCTTCCGAAATACCTCATGGCAATCCTCATGGAGTTTCTAATTGTCTTCAAAAGCTTGTTCTCATATCTGGCAAGCAGAGGGTATGTGTAAATTATTGCGATACCAAACAGAAAAGCCGATAATATACCCAGTATAACAAATCCAATGTATTGTTTACCAAGTGTAAAATCCAGATAAAGCGCTGCAGCAAAAACAATGGTAATCGGTCCGATCACTATTCCCTGTTTGAAATTTGCTTTAAACGCTTTAAAAAAGGCTCTGGCTATATATCCTTCCTTCTCTTCAACCATTTTGAGCGTAATCGTAAATGCCGCAATTGTGGATACACCGATTGTGACAATCGGTAATGAACAGATAAGCCAGAGAAAATTCAGCTTTATCATATCCCACAGCCGTGTCATAAACTTATATATTCCGCCTTCTGTACTAAAAAACTTCATTAATTGCTCCTTTGTCACAAAAGGGCTGTTCGATATTACGAACAGCCCCGTTTTATTAAAGTCTGTATGCTATACTATTTAGTTAGTACCTTTTTCAGCAGATCTGACTTCTTCTTCCATCTGATGTCTTCTTTCTGCTTCTTTTACTGACCACTCAACACACTCTTTGTAACCATTTCCGTTATCATATGCGTTAGCATTCTTGATCATGTCATCAACTTCTGCCTTGAATGTAGCATCATCCTTAGCTGTGATTGCTCTCCATGATCCCTTAATGATAGCATCTGTTACCTGCTTCCAAACTACTTTAAGCTCTTTGGACTTAGCTCCTTCAGCGTATCCTGTTGCTACAGCAACTGAGTATGCCGGTGAACCGTCTGCAAGCTTTCTGCTGTTGAGATACTGATCTGCTGTGTCACATCCTGTGTGCTCTCTCCAGTCAGCATCAGCTGAATCCTTAACAGCTTCTGTCTGGTTGCTTGCCCAATACTTGTAGTTGAATTTCTCATTGTTATCAGGGTTTGTAGCATTACGAGCCCATGTAAGGTTGTTGATCTGCTGCTGTCCGTCTTTGAACTTAGCACCGGTGTATACTTCAAACTTAGGATCATCTGATTCCATCATAGTTGATGTGTCAGCCTGGCACTTCTTACCAAGTTCTGTAAAGTAAGTAAGTCCATTATCGTCGTAATCCCAGCAAAGTCCTCTAGGACCATACTCAGAGCTAAGGAATCCTTCAGGTGTGCAGAGATAGTTAAGAATCTGCATACATTTTTCAGGATATTTTGTCTTAGCGCCGATTGTCCAGATACGGTTTCCACCGTTAGGGTTAAGGCCATATACACATGGAGTAGCTTCTTCAGGAACTACCGGATACATACCCTTGCCTGCTGATGTATTAGCTTCTGTGTTATATGCTGCTGATCCTGCGTAGTTAAAGATTGACCAGAATGTTCTTCCTGATTTAACCTTTGCTATTGCATCATCATATTTCTGTGTTCCAGAGTCAGGATCAAGAAGTCCTGCCTGATAAAGTCTGTTGAAATACTGTAACATCTCAAGATATGGTCCGTATGTTCCATCATCTTTTACCATAAGAGGATCATAGAACTCACCTGTCTCATTGTTGTAAAGACCGATAGCGAATTCGTCATATCCGTAATAAGCTGTTGCAAGTGACTTCGGATACATTACCATGTTTCCGTCCCAGTCAGGCCAGATTGATACAGCATATGTTTCCTTGCCGTTATCATCTGTAGGATGTTTCTCCTTCATCTGTACGAATACATCGAAGAGATCATCAAGGTTCTTGATTTCCGGATATCCAAGTTCTGCATAGTAGTCATATCTGAGATCCCATGAATAGAAGAACTCATCATGGTCTTCTGAGTTAAGTGCTACTGAATGACCGATACCATAAGTAATTCCTTTGTCTCCTGAAATCTTAGCATTGTTGGCAAGTGCTGCCGGCATATGCTCTTTGATATATGATCCATAATTGGTAAGAAGATCATATGAATTCCAGTCGAGAAGAAGTCCTGCTTTAACTGCTGCAATATAATTCTCTCCAGAATTACCGAATACTACGATATCACCAAGGTTACCTGACTCCATTCTTGTTGCGAATGTATTGTCTGACTCTTTGATGATGTTGAGTTCTACATTGAACTTTTCCTTGAGGAGTGCTCCAAACCAGCCTCCCTGTTTTCCCTGAAAGTTAGCCAACTGACTATAGCAGTCAAGTGTTACAAGCTCATCTTTGCCTGTGCCCTTGTCCTTGCCGCATGCAACCAATGATGATGCTGCCATAGCAACAGCAAGCAATGCAACGATTACTCGTCTCATTAATTTCATTGTAATTTCCTCCTTTTTAAAATTTTAAAGTTGAATTTTATATCAACCATACCGGCATCCGCCGGCATGATGTAATATCATTAGCCCTTAACCGCTCCAAGCATGATACCTTCTTCAAAATATCTCTGCATGAACGGATAAACGATAAGTATAGGTATGATTGAAATCATTGATACCGTATACTTGATAACACTTGCAAATGCTGCGTTATCCATAGCACGTCTTACAACCTCACTATCCGGATTATCAATTACTGATTTAAGATCAGATGCGGAATCAAGATAGTTATACAACTTATGCTGTAATGTCTGAAGCTGCGGCTTAGACTGCATGAGCATAAGGGAATCGGTAAATGAGTTCCAGTTACCAACCGCTCCGAAGATCGTGATTGTCGCAAGTATAGGTTTACTTAACGGCCATATAATCTTACGGAAGATGACCGCGTATCCTGCGCCGTCGATAAATGCACTTTCTTCCATCTCGGCAGGTATTGACTCAATGTATGTCTTAACAAGTATGATATTATACGGTGCTACGATAGCAGGAACAATATATGCCATATAGTTATTGGTAAGACCTAACATAGCCATGTTCAAATACCAAGGAATGATACCGGCATTGAAATACATTGTTACAACAAGAAGTCTGTACCATAATTTTCTGTGCCACATTTCCTGCTTGGTTACGAGATATCCTATGATACCCGATGCAAGAACCATGAGTGCTGTTGCAATGATAGTTCTTGTAATTGTTATAAGGAACGCCTGGCCTATATCTTTAACTTCAATAACGGCCTTGTATGTCTCAAGTGAAAATCCCTGAGGCCAGAATGTTACGGCTTTGGATGTAACTGCAGCAGGTGATGATATTGAGTTAATAAATATGTAGTAAAATGGGAAGATACATATTATAACAAATATACCAAAAAGTAAATATGCAAATATATTGAATATAACATCGTTAGCAGTGAGTCTGTACATTCTCTTATGCTTCTTGTTATATGCCTTCTCAGCTTTAAGTTCCTGTTTCATTTTCTCTGACATTTTTGCCATATCATATCACCTCCTACATAATACTCTCGCCACGAATCAGCTTAGATATTGCGTTCGCAGAGAACAACAGGATCACACTGACTATGGACTTCGTCATACTTACAACAGTTGAAAGTGGGAACATATCAGGATCACTGAGTCCCAGCTTGTATACGTAGAGGTCAAGTACGTTGATCAAATCTGCATTATTAGCATTGTAGAATACAAGGTACTGATCCATACCGTTGGTAAGGATGTTGGCAATTGACATAAGTAACAATACACAATATGTAGGCATAAGTCCCGGAACCGTAACATGTAACATCTTCTGAGCTCTTCCGGCACCATCGACTGTAGCAGCCTCATAAAGTTCAAGTGGAATACCGGAAATACCTGCTACATAAATAATAGCACTCCAGCCTACACCTTTCCACATTCCCCAGGCTAACATCTTAAACCATGTTCCTGACGGGTTACCAAGGAAATCTACCTTGGTTCCGAAAAGGCTGTTGATAAATCCGTCTGTTGAGAAGATAGCAAATGCAAGTGCAAATACGATAACCCAGCTGACGAAGTTAGGAATTGTTGTAAAAATCTGTACTGTCTTACGGAACCACTTAGTCTTAATTTCGTTAAGCATGATTGCGAAAAACATCGGTACCCAGCTTGTAGCAATACCAAGGCCACTCATTACAAGTGTATTTCTGAGAACCTTAAGTACGTCGCTTCGAGTCTGCGGGTCGTTAACAAGTCTTGCAAACCATTTAAGGCCTACAAACTGATCTGCCGTAAGAGGCTTACCTGATGTATAATCAAAGAATGCGTATCTCCAACCATATAATGGAAGATATGAAAATGCAAATGTAAGCACGATAAACGGTAACATACAAAGGAATAATTTGTATTTGGTAGGCATTTCAAACTTCATAGCCTTATCAGGCTTCGGAAGAAGTATCATCGTCATAATTGTTCCGATGAATACAATTACCGCTATTGCGAAAAATACCCACATAGCTGCTGGAATAGCCGGCGAAAACGGATTAGATGTAGTGTCCGTCTCTATCTTGCCTACAGTGTCCATAAGCATATTATAAGGTATATGCATAAGAAGCATTCCTGCTCCAAGGGCAACCGATCCTCCTAAAGTGAAGAAATTACCTTTCACCTTCATTTTAAGATTACCTAATGACATACAACCGCCGGCGCACATAAGGAGTATTCCCACAAGTGCAACGATTGAGAAAACCATTATATATTGGAATGGTGCATATGATCCGATAATTCTTACATCAAAACCACTAAGGTTATTAATAAGACCACTCCACGAAACAGCACTTGTGAACAATGACAAATTACGATTGATACGTTCACAAACTCTGGATGGGTTCATAGCAGGCAGAAACATCATAACAGCTGCTGCAAGAACACCAAGTCGCACGAGCCAGTAGGCTTTGTCAGCGACTAATTCACTTTTGGACTTCTGTTCGTTCATCCTTTACCTCCACTTAACACCGCGTTAATCATTCACGGTATTTTATTTATCCTAATTATAGATTATTTTTTTAATAAGCACTACTATAAATACTGTACATAAATTACAGTAATTTTTAGAAATATTTAATAGAATTATCACCGTATTTTTAGATGAATTACACAACCAATCCGCATATAGCTGTCCCCGTCAGATAAATTGCAATATAAAAGGACGGGGCAAAGGTCCCGTCCTTTATGTAATCTGTTTTTATAAAACCTAACCTGGATTAGTTAGCTTTTTTCTTCTTGGATGTAGCTACTACTACGATAACTACTACTACAACTACAACAGCTGCAACAATACCGATGATTGCAGGTGTAGGAAGTCCGTTTGATGAAGAAGAATCAGTCTTAGCTGTATCAGCTGCCTTAGTAGCTGTGTCAGCTGCGGCTGCTGTTGTCTCTTCTGCTGTTGTCGCTTCTACAGCCTTGTCATATCCGAAGCCCGAAACTGTGAATGTAATCTCAATGCTTGTAACTTCACCCATGAATGTGCTCTCGTCACCACCGAGCTGCTCGTTAACTGCATCATAGTCACCCTTATCGTTATATACGTTAAGAAGTGGGATTAACATGTAATCTTCATCCTCTTCATCAACAAGAGCGTCTTTCCATGTGTAAGTATACACGCTGGAATCGTTAATTTTAAGTGTTGCATCTGTAATCTTAACTGTATCCTGAGCTGATGCAGGGATGTTGGTAGAGATACCAATCATGTTGAATCTCTTAGGTTCTGTCTTTGTTCCGTTAACATCTTTAACAAAGTTAGGATTCTCAAGTTTAATGGTGTATGTACCGTTTCCCTTAAGTGTAACGTCTGTAAATGTTCCATCATATGGTACGGCATTTTCGCCTTCTACTTGTGAAAGCTGTCCAGCATACTGGTATCCCATTGCTGTTCCATAATCCTTATCATCCCATTTGTTTCTGAACACCCATGAGCCATCCATCTGTACATACATCTGTGCAACGTACTCTCCGTTAGCATCAAATTCGCCCGGTGCAGGAACCGTGCCCTTTTCATCAGCTGCAAATGCTGAAATTGCAAGTGAAGAAACTGTCATTACGCCAACAAGAACTGCTGCTAATAATTTTCTAAGTTTCATTGTCATCCTCCTATTGTAACTTCTGTTACATATAATTTTATTTCGTAGCAAAATACTACTGTGTCATTATATAATTTTCATCGTGTATGTTCAATGACATTATTAGAGATAAAATACAGAAAATATTAGATTTCCTGTACATATTTTATTACAAAAAAACCTGCCGGACTTTCGTCCGACAGGCTTAAATACGTCTGTTTATCTAATTAATCAAGTGTGTATGGGAGAAGTGCAATGTGTCTTGCTCTCTTAACTGCAACAGTAAGAGCTCTCTGGTGCTTTGCACATGTTCCGGTAATTCTTCTAGGAAGGATCTTACCTCTCTCTGATACATATCTCTTTAATTTATTAACATCCTTGTAGTCGATTACGTTATTAGCGCTATCGCTGCAGAATACACAAACTTTTTTTCTTCTGCGGCCCATTCTCTTCTTCATTGGAGAATCGCCCTTAGCTTCTCTTGGATTAGACATTTGTCATGACCTCCTTATAAAAATCTCTAGAACGGCAGGCCTTCGTCTTCCACGCCGTCAGGGATGTTCATAAAACCATCTCCGGCTGCGCTCGGTTCAGGTCTCGCTGCCGGTGTATAACCACCGTTATTCTCGGAAGCTGACTTGCTCTCTGCAAATTCCTGCTCCTCTACAACGATATCTGTTGTATAAACCTTATTGCCGTCCTTATTGGTGTAACTTCCGGTCTGTATTCTTCCTGTGATGGCAATCTTAGTACCCTGTTTAAGGTACTTCTCTGCGAACTCCGCATTTCTGTCAAATGCCACACATGATATAAAATCAGCCGTCTGTTCATTGTCTCTCTTGAATCTTCTGTCAACTGCCAGTGTATATCTGGCTATTGTTGTGGATCTTTCTCCTGTTCCGTAACGAACATCCGGATCCCTTGTTAATCTTCCCATTAAGATAACTTTGTTCATATATGCCTCCATTTCCGACGATATCCTTATACCGTCCGTGCATGCCGAAGGTTGAAAATCTATGGGGACTGCCGTCAGGCGATTATTCTTCTACCTTAACGCATAAGTATCTAAGGACATTGTCCATGATACGCATCTGTGACTCGATCTCAGCGATTGCTGTAGTCTCTGCCTCAAATTTGATGAAATAATAGAAACCGTCATTCATCTTCTGAATCTCGTAAGCTAATCTCTTCTTACCCCATTCATCAACGCCTGAGATTGTTCCTCCGAAACGTGTGATAAGGTCTTTAGCTTTCTCAATGACAGCTGCTCTTGCGTCGTCCTCGATAACTGCGTTAACAACGACTACTAATTCATACTTGTTCATGCTGTTGCACCTCCTTTTGGTCTTGTGGCCCCCTGTCAGGCAGGGAGCAAGGAATATATCTAATATATCACGAAAATATATGATACCATACCTTACTTATCTTGGCAAGCTTTTTTTATTATGCCGGCTGCGCCGCTTCGCACTGAGCGGGTGTTCTTCTCAACAAGTCTGCGCGGAACCATTATCTGATGTCCGCATCCCATGCATTTAAGTCTGAAATCAGCTCCGGTTCTGAGTATTTCCCATTCACTGCTTCCGCACGGATGTGACTTCTTCATTCTGATGATGTCACCAAGGTTAAATTCCACGGTTCGTCACTTTCCCTTCATAATAACTGTCATGCCTGCAAAAAAATAAATCTCACAAACATATGTCATGAGATTTATCAGAGGCGAGTACCAGATTTGAACTGGTGATCAGGGTGTTGCAGACCCACGCCTTACCACTTGGCTAACTCGCCATCTTACGGTTTGTACCGAAAGCTTTTACATTATATCAACTAAGTTCCTGCAAGTCAATACCTGTTTTTAAATTATTTCAAAAAATTCCGATAAGGATATTCAGTATAATATTCCTGTCATACATAAATGTAAGAAAAGCATTCTCATCTATCTGTCTGAACGCTTCCGATGCAAAAGATGTATTGCCGAGAAATGTTATTATCACAAATCCAAGCCACACAAAGATCACTCCCATGGCAAGTCCTATGATTCCACCGCTTATCCTGTTAATCTGTTTCAAAACCGGAAGCCTGCTTACCACATTAAGAAGTATTCCTATTATAAATACAATTATGCTCACAATTATATAACATGCCACATATACCGCAGCTTTAAAAATTATATCAGCAATTCTTGCGGTTATGTATGAATTATATGCATCGGCGCCTTGCGAAACAAGTTCTCCGGCCTTATCGGCAATGTTCTGCTTAAGCGATTTCGGGAGCGGGAGTTTATCAACATCCATAAGTCCGCTGCCGTCAAGAAGCATGTCATGCTCCTCAAGGTATTTATATGTATTATCATACACCTTAGTATCCCATGATGTATGCTCCGCAAGATACCCTGCTATATATGGCGACGCAAAAACCGTGACTGCAGTTACCACCACTACCGCTGCCACAGAAAATACCATCTTAATAAGTCCTTTGCGGACACCTATCAATATATTTATAAGCAGAATTGCTATTACACATATTAAAGTCCAATTCATATCAGCCTCCGTGTTTTAATACGATCTGCTGCATGCGTCCGCTGCTGTGATACAAGAAGCCTGTATTCCCATCCAAAGGAATCAGATCTATTATATCGTCTTCAAAATCGTATTGGAAAATTTCCTTGCCTTTCATATTGACTATACTGCACTTGTCGGCGCCATACATGACAAGCGTGCTTTCTCCGAAAGCAAAATTATTATAATCGTCGGAAACCTCGCGCGTCATCACAGTATTACCCGACGTGTCATACACATCCACCGTCGTACCGTTGTCTGTAGAATGGCATACACCGACATAACTTCCCGAATAGAAAATTTTACGTATTCTGTAATCTATGTCAATATCTTTAAGCTGTTTAGGATATTCATTTATCCTGAAGAAACTGATTATGTTCTCTCCGAACGCTGCCACAGTATCCGAATTTATGAATTCAACCTTGGATACCAGCTGGTTCCCGTATGTGTCATATCCTCCCACTATACGTTCAACCTCGTTCTGGCCCACTTCGTCGAAATTATAGAACACAACACTTGTCGCAAGCTCCTGACCCTTAACTGCAGTATAAGCGACGACAAGTTTGCTTCCGTCATCGGAAACCGACATGCTCACAGGAACACCGTCCCCTTCAACAGTTGTCTTGATATTATATATTTTGCTTCCATCCTGATTATACATATTAATATTGGAAGCCGTTCCGTCAGTCAGTATAGCCGCAACAAGTCCCTGGGATGAAACATTTATCTGCGAGATGGGAAGTGCCGTATTAACTGCTGCCACATAACCATCCTTGTTAAAAAGATAAATTTCGCTTCCACCGGCGTCTGCAATCGCAAGATAATTACCGCATACATCAGTAAGCGGATTATTGATCTCATATGTCCTGTCCCATCTGCGTGTTCCGTCATAACTGTAAAGCGATATTCCGTCGCGGCTGTAGCGCACAAAGCCACCGCCGAAATTCAAATATCTTGTGTAACCGCTGTCGTTGATATCCGCAGATGCTTTGACGGTATACGAGCCATAATTCATGTTATATTTGATAATACTGATTATAATAATTACAAGCACGCACAGAATTCCTGCGCCCATTATAGCCACTCGTATTCTCGCCCTGTGCTGCTTTATTCTTCGTCCGTAATCGTCATGACCGCTGTCATCATAATCAACTTCAGCCGTCTCTTTGTCTTTTCTGTACTGTCTGATATCCGCCACGATGCATACTCCTTACCCTGGTTTAATTCGGAATCTTTATGGTGCTTCCCGGTAAAAGTTCACTGCTTGTAGTGAGGCCATTAAAATCAAGTATCTTCTTAACTCCGTCAGATGACTGCGTTCCATAGAACTTCTCGCAGATTTTGTAATATGTATCGCCCTGCTGTATCGTATAATTCTGATAAGCAGCCTCAGTCTGTGCCGGCTTAGTCTGCTCCTGTTTCTTAGTAGTCTCTTCCTGCTTCTTAGTGGTCTCTTCCTTCTTCTTGGTCTCTTCCTGCTTCTTAGTGGTCTCTTCCTTCTTCTTAGTCTCTTCCTGTTTCTTAGTCTCTTCTGCCTGGGTAGTCACATCTGCCGGAACAGTTTCAACCGGAACGGTCTCTTCTTCGGTCGTAACCACGCCAGCATTAGCCTGCTGGCCGTTCTTGTCGTTCTTATTATTTCCGTCGTAATTATTAATGCTGTTGACACCGATAATGAGTACAACGATTATCAGAAGCATACTGAGGCAGTACACCAGTGTAAGATGCTTCTTCACGCTTCTGCTGACCGGGTTCTTACGTTCCTTGATTAGTTCCCTGTACCTGCCGTCTTCTTTCCCGCTCTTCTCGGATACGCCTGTCTCATTGCGATGTTCAGTCATATAAGTCTGCATTTTCTCATTGCGCTCATAATATACCACATAACCCGGCAGCTCTGTGAGGCCTTTCTCACTCTTTTCATAAAAAGCCTCATCCCTTGAAGACGGATTAACCATAAAAAATATGTCATTACCGTCCGCAAAATTATCCGAGTCGGTTTTATTGATCATATACATGTTATCTGATGTTATCTTATTAGACACCAAATACCATCCTACTATCGAAAGTCCGTCAAAGTATCCGGCAACAGTACCGTTGACAACCGGCCAGGTCTCTTCCGTAAAAATAATTCCATCAGTCGAAACAGCCGCATTCGTGACCGCTGCCGCTCCCTTTACAAATATATATGTAATATCTTCTATAATCTTAACTTCTCCGAGAAGAACACCGATTAATCCGGTCTCATCTTCATCGACAATCTGTTCCCGGATAAAAGAATACGCATAATCCTCAATATAAACCCTGCGGCCGTCAGGTTCCGTTCCTATCTGCTTAATATTCTTAGGCAGCTTTGAAAGACCCTTCTTGTCGTCATATATAATCTCCATGAAAAAGTTACCTCCTAAATCTATATGAAATACAGTTAATTCAATCGTACCATACCATTTAAATTGATTTTATCATTTTCTGTCGGTAAAATCATCTATTTTTTGCTTTTTTTATTTATAAAGTGACTTTATGTGCATTATGTGCTATTCAAGTGTCACAATTAGTCGGATAAAAAAAGCATAACAAGCCCGTGTTCTGCGTAGACTGTATTAGTGTTCAAATCTTTTTTGCCAAAAAACTGAAAGGATTGCGCTTAAATGTTACAAACAGGAACCAATTATAAGATTTCACAGGAGAAAAGAAGAAAATACCCGCCAAACATTGCTTATTACGATGCATCCGCCAGACAATCCGCTTATGAGCTGAAGGAAGGCCTCGTCAAATTGTTCCGGTCACACCATATACAATCACGCGAGCTGGTCATAATGTGCATCGGAAGTGACCGTTCAACAGGTGACAGCCTTGGTCCGTTAATCGGATACAAATTAGAGAAATTCCACATTCCCGGAATCAGTGTCCGCGGCACATTAAGTGAACCCGTGCACGCAGCTAATCTTGCCGAAAATTTGGAACTTATTAATTCATCCTACCGTCATCCGTTCGTCCTGGCAGTTGATGCATCGCTCGGCACACATGAGCACATCGGTTATGTAACCCTATCCGAGGGGCCGCTCCGTCCGGGGCTCGGTGTCAAAAAAGAACTTCCGGATGTCGGCGACATACACATAACGGGAATTGTTAATTTTTCCGGAATGATGGAAAGCCTGCTTCTGCAGACAACAAGGCTGTCCATGGTAATGCAGCTCGCTGATGTAATAAGCAAGGCCATTCTGTACGGCATTACAGAATATTATGAAATGTGATACAATATTAAAGCTCCCGTCCAAATATTTCAGACGGAAGCTTTAATTTATTTCTTATTATATTCGTTAACCGCTTCGGATACGGTGGATGCCTTTCCTGTCTCCATAATAGCTATAAGTTCGTCTATCTTAACCGTATCTGTAAATTCCTTGCCGAGGTATGCCTCGTAATCCGTTGAAATCTTAAGTCCGAGCTGTCTTACCTGTTCATCAAGTTCAGCGTGAAGCTTAACTGCTGCGTTATAATCTTCCTCTATGCCGTTAATTCTCGGCATTTCCCTGTTCTCTATCTCAGAAGCAATCTCCGCGCTGGCATTATTGTCGAAATTCTTCAGTGCTTCTTCCTTATCAGCAGTTATCTTGGCAATATCTTCCTCTATATCACGTATCTGTGCATCGTAATCTTCAAGACCGTACATATCCTCATTCTTATCCTTGGTAATTGACCTGGCTATATTGGATATCTGTTTCTTATTGCTGTTAATGCGGTCTCTCAATGCCCTTACGGCACGAAGCTCATCTTCGTGTTTGTGTTTGGTTCTGTCGCCGATTATCTTGTATACAAAAAATACAATGACAATGACAACAAAATAGGTAATCGCAAATGCAGGTATCGTATATCTTTCCGGAAGTTTCTCAAGTGGAAGCGCAATATATATTGCCGCCGGCATAAGCAGGAACATCAGTACTATCATCATGGCACAGATGAATACTTCCGCTGCACCCTTGGTATAATACAGGGTAAAATAAAATCCGCTTCCGCAGAACCCCGGCAGTCTGTTTTCCTTAAGTGCTGCCCTGATATTCTTCTTAAGCTCAGAATTCTGTTTTACAAGGTCTGCCGTCTCTTCTGCTATACGTCCTTTAACGCCTTTATCCTTAGCTTTTCCGCGTCTGTTCTGGATTCTCTTGAGTTTATCCTTGTCTTTGGATATCTCTTCATCAAACTTATCCTGAACCTCACTACGGCGTTTCTTAACCGTGCTGTCAATATTATCCTTAAGATTCTTCCTGTTAAGTAAAAGATCCTTCTCAAGGCGTTTCTCATCAGACGCACATCCGGCACTGTTCTGAACCGCCTCGTTATAGCTGCTGACCATGTCACGGAACTGCTTTAATGCGTTCAGATCTCCGGACATAATGTTAGTATTATCTTCCAAACTTCTTATCCTCCTTGTAGAGCACACGATATATAAACGAATATAATAATTATAGTCTATTTATAATAAGTCTACAAGAGTTTTTTATACTTCAAGTTTCAGATCCCCATCCTTAATCCAGCCGGCTTTTCTCATTCCTGTACAGATAATCCATGTAAGCAGTGCCGGAAGGACAAAATGCATCAACGCTATTTCTCCGACAGCCACAAGCGGTTTCATTCCTTCCGATACCATTACTCCGTATGCGGAGAACTGACCGACAAGTCCGGATGTTCCCATACCTGAACCCACCGGATTACTATGCATTTTAAACACCATCGTTGAGAGCGGTGCAAGGATTACGCTTGAGAGTATCGGCGGAAGCCAGACTATAGGCTTCTTCACAATATTCGGCATCTGTAACATGGATGTTCCGATTCCCTGTGATATCAATCCTCCCATCTTATTCTCTCTGTAACTCATAACCGCAAATCCGATCATCTGACAGCAGCATCCTATTGTAGCCGCGCCGGCAGCCAGCCCGTCAAGGCCGAGAACCACTCCGATTGCCGCTGAACTTATAGGAAGAGTAAGGAAAATTCCCATGAGTGCGGATACAATTATTCCGCCAATAAACGGATGTGCTTCCACATTAATGGTTATAAGTGTTCCAAGCCAGCCTGTAAACGTATTGATATACGGACCTGTTATGAATGCAATAACAGCTCCGACAGCTATTGTTGCAAGTGGTGTAACTATGATATCAACCGGTGTCTTTCCGGAGATAAGGTGTCCTACTTCAATTGCTGCATAAGCCGCAATAAACGCACTGAGCGGATTACCCGGTGTTCCGAGATTGATTGCTGCCGTAAGCACTGTTTGGGCATCTCCCGCTGCAAATGCCATCGGGAATGCTCCTATCATACCCGCTACAGCTGCCGATACAGTAACAATCGGGCCTTCTTTATATTTGCCTGCGACTCCGGCTCCGATTCCGGCTCCCATAAGACTCTTGGCAATATTGCTGGCATATATCATATACATGCCAACAGCTCCCGGAACAAACTTCGCTATCTGTCCTACAATCGTTCCGATGATCAATGTTGAAAACAATCCCAGCGCCATTCCGCTGAATCCGTCTATAAATACCCTGTGTAAGTATTTTTTAATTCCTTTCATGATAAAATTCCTTTCACCGTATGCTATGTCTTGTCAGCTGTCTTGTCAGCTAATGGCAAGTTTAACACACCTTTACTCTGAAATCAAGTACCCTTTCTGTCTTAAAATTTTTTCAATCCTGTCAAGCGTCTTTTCACTATCTGCTTCTACCGTATGGTAATGTACTCCATCGGTCAGGTATTTAAGCGGTCTGGCATTTCCCATAATGCGGTCTATGAATTCATCGACATCATGTCTGGTTGATAACTGCAGATCAACAGTAATCGTGCCGTAAACATCATGCTCTATTATGACATCAAGCAGCTGTCCGCCGTTATCCACTATGCTGTTCAGTTCGTCGCGCATCTGCTCGTCCGTATGTTTTACCATAAAAATCCGTCTGCACATGGCTTCATGTGGTTCAAAAAACATGTAGCCCTTATTGGTGGAAATTATATTCTTATCGATGGCGCGCAACAATGCGATATCCTGCACAATAACCTGGCGGCTGACCTTAAGTCTGGCTGCAAGTGCCGTACCTGAAAGAGGCTCATCACTGTTTTTGAGAATGTCTATAATTCTCTCTCTTCGCTCTCTGCCTTCCATTGTTTAAATCTCCTTAGTTGATTTTATTCACAAAATAGTATAAACTACAGATAATTTATTTTCAACAATAATTCCGGGAGGACTTATAAATATGTTCAGAATGTGGTGTAAAATATTCAAGGACAACAGGATGTTGCGCGATACTGTCATTGAAGACGATTCTTCCGACAAAAGCCGCACCGCCAAAGTTCTGTCTGCGCTCGATACCGCCTGTCACGAATTTGACCTCGCAGTTCCGATGTGGTTTGACTCAACGATTGACTCTTTCAGGCGTCATGACAAAGCGCGTTTCTATCAGGATAATTTTATTGAACAGACAGACTTTGATTTTCTTGAAATTCATGTCATCGAAGAAGATTAGAAAAGGCCGTGGACGATTAAAGTCCACAGCCTTTTATTCTTTAAAATGTTATACTATTTATCAAGTCTTGCCATGATGGCTTCTCTTTCCTTCTCATAACCCGGCTTGCCAAGAAGTGCAAACATGTTCTTCTTATAGCTCTCAACGCCCGGCTGGTTGAACGGATTGACTCCGAGAATATATCCGCTGACACCGCATGCGAACTCATAGAAATAGAAGAGTTCACCGAGGTAGAATTCATTCTGCTCAGGAATATTGACCATGAGGTTCGGAACATTACCGTCGGTATGTGCTACAACAACACCGTTCATTGCACACTTGTTGGCGAAATCAATTGACTTGCCCGCAAGATAATTAAGTCCGTCAAGGTCGTTCTCCTCAAGTCCGATATAAAGCTCGCATTTAGGTTTCTCAACATTCATAACTGTCTCAAACATAAGTCTTGAGCCTTCCTGAATGAACTGTCCCATTGAGTGAAGGTCTGTTGTATAATCACATGCAGTTGGGAAGATACCCTTGTTGTCCTTGCCTTCGCTCTCTCCGAAGAGCTGTTTCCACCACTCTGATACATAGTGGAGGCTCGGCTCATAGTTAGCTGCTATTTCAATTGATTTACCCTGTCTGTGAAGTATGTTACGTACTGCTGCGTATTTCATTGCATCATTGTCTTCAAAGCTGCTTTCGAGCGCAAGCTTACGTCCTTCGGCTGCACCCTGCATAAGTTTATCTATATCGGCGCCGCTTACTGCGATAGGAAGAAGTCCTACTGCCGTAAGTACCGAATATCTTCCGCCTACATCATCCGGTACAACAAATGTCTCATATCCTTCAGCATCGGAAAGATTCTTAAGTGCTCCCTTAGCTTTGTCCGTAGTAGCATAAATTCTCTTCGCTGCCTCATCTTTACCGTATTTCTTCTCAAGCATCTCCTTGAAAATTCTGAATGCGATAGCCGGCTCTGTTGTAGTTCCGGACTTAGAAATTATGTTAACAGAGAAATCTCTGTCTCCGACTACATCTATAAGACCTGCAATATATGTGCTGCTGATATTGTTACCTACATAATATATTTCAGGGGTCTTTCTCTCGCCCTTGGTAATGTTATTGTAGAAACCATGTCTGAGGAATTCTATTGCCGCTCTGGCTCCGAGATATGAGCCACCGATACCGATAACAATAAGTACATCGGAATCTGACTGTATCTTGGCTGCCGATGCTTTGATACGAGCAAACTCTTCCTTATCATAATTAACCGGAAGATCAATCCATCCGAGGAAATCATTACCTGCTCCGGTCCTGCCAACAAGTACATCTTTAGCTGCAATTGTCTCCGCTTTGATATTATCTATATCAGCTGCCGAAACGAACTGTGCTGCTTTTGAATAATCGAAAGTTATTTTTGCCATAATTCATATCTCCTTCTTTTGTCTTGTATCCAAATCGTATCTATTATAGTAGATTCGCGGCCATTAATCAACCTAAATATTCTTTCAAAATTTCGTCAATTAACTTTTTTTCTTCTTCCGTGAACGTCACTTGTGTATTTTCATGAAATTTTACACGCTCGCCCATATCATCAGGCCCTTTTCGTACCGGGATGTCAGCTTTTCTGATTGGTGCCGCTTCGCGGACAGTCTCGGCTGTCGCTGCCGAAAACCTGTTTTCAAAAAAATCCACCAGATCCGTCGTTATCCGGCGCCTCTTGCCGGCAACGTCTATAAGATGCCTGCTGCCCGTCACCACGTACATCGCAAGAAATCCGACCAGAAGATATTCCAGTGCATGACTCTTGTCCAAAAGCGCACCGCATGCTCCGAATATCACGCATAATCCCGCCGCACACATTGACGCTTTCTCATAACTGTGTATTCTTATCCCGTGACATCTGTATTTGTCGAGATATTTTCCGGCGAAAGCCTCCGTATTATTTATCTCACGCCCGGTACGCATATAATTTTCATATTTGAGTTTCATCTGTTTAAAAAACGCAAAACCCGTATGATCTATTTCCTCGGATTCCCTCAACAATTCATTCACGCTCTGTCTGAGTATGCTGTTTATCATAAGTCCGGCCAGAAAAGCTCCGGCTGCCAATATAAAAAAATACATAAAAACCTCCCTGCATCAATATACTTTATGATTAATCATATAATATATGCAGGGAGATTTATTATAAAGTCCTTATCAGCCGACTAATTATGACATATTTTACTAAAAATTGGCATTCTCAATCATATTTACCAAAAGTGCTACGGAATTATCTATCGCCTTCCGCTCAAATTCGCCGTAGTCCATCGTTGCGCTTCCGTCTGCCTTATCAGAGATTGCTCTTATAATAAGGAAAGGAATATCGTTAAGATATGCCGCCTGCGCAATCGCAGCACCCTCCATTTCCGTGCAGTATCCTCCGAACTGTTTCACTATGCGTTCTTTGACAGCATAATCGGAAATAAACTGGTCTCCGCTGACAATCCTTCCCTCATGCACGCCTATCTGCAAACCTGCTTCCCTGCATGCTTTTACTGCAAGTTTTCTAAGGTTCTCATCAGCTATAAAATCAGATACCTTCATTCTTGGAATCACTCCCGGTTCATAGCCGAATCCCGTGGCGTCCATATCATGCTGCAATGCATCCGTCGAGATAACGACATCCCCGATATTAATCTCATTCTTAAGTGAGCCCGCAACTCCTGTATTTATAATGTGATCGACATGAAAATATGTCGCAAGTATCTGTGTACACACAGCTGCGTTGACTTTACCTATTCCGCTCCTGACGGCCACTATATCATGGCTGCCCAGTTTACCTTTATTAAAAGTCATCGCCGCTATTTCGGTAACCGTAACATCGGAAAGTTTTGCCTTAATCTGGCTGATTTCCTCGTCCATAGCTCCTATTATTCCAATCATTTTTATCCTCCTTGGCGGTTAATTTTTTTTATTGTATCACTTTTTGCTTATCTATGCTATACTGTAAAAAAATAAGTGACAGACAGGAGGTATTGTTTTGAATACTTATAAGACACAGGGCGTCTGCTCAAGTGAAATTGATTTTGAAATTGAAGACAACATTATCAAGTCCGTACGTTTTGTCGGCGGATGTTCCGGTAACACGCAGGGTGTTGCAGCCCTCATTGCCGGCATGAATATAGACGATGCGATTAACAGGCTCGAAGGCATCAAGTGCGGTTTCCGCCCTACATCATGCCCGGATCAGTTAGCCAAGGCACTCCGGCAATATAAGGAGGCGCACGCATAATGAAGAAGATAGTTCTTACCGGCGGCGGAACTGCCGGACATGTAACTCCGAACATCGCTCTTTTACCTTACCTTAGGGATGCCGGTTTTGAAGTATCCTATATCGGTTCATATAACGGAATTGAGAAGAAACTGATGGAAGACCTTGGCGTTGCGTACTATGGAATAGCGTCCGGTAAATTAAGACGATATTTTGATGTTAAGAATTTTACCGATCCTTTCAGGGTTATCAAGGGATTTTCGCAGGCCAAGAAGCTTATCAGGCAGATTAGTCCCGATATCGTATTTTCCAAAGGTGGTTTTGTCGCTGTTCCTGTAGTTATGGCAGCCGACAAAATGAACATTCCGGTTATTGCGCATGAGTCCGATATGACGCCCGGACTTGCCAACAGACTTTGCCAGAAGCATACTGTAAAAGTATGCTGTAACTTCCCTGAGACAGTCAAGCTCATTCCTGACGGCAAGGGAGTCCTTACCGGAACGCCTATCCGCGACGAACTTCTCCACGGCGATAAAGCTGCCGGACTCAGTTTCTGCGGATTCAACACACTTAAGCCCGTGCTTATGATTATCGGTGGAAGCCTTGGAGCCCTTCATGTTAATGAGGCCATCCGCGCCATCCTTCCACAGCTTCTGGAGCGTTTTCAGATAATACACATCTGTGGCAAGGGTAAGGTTGATGAATCTTTCAATAATACTACCGGTTACAAGCAGTTTGAGTATGTCAACGAGGAGCTTAAGGATTTGTACGCAGCGGCCGACATAGTCGTATCGCGCGCCGGTGCCAACGTAATATGTGAACTCCTTGCCATGAAGAAGCCTAACCTTCTCATTCCTCTTCCTGCAGACGCAAGCCGTGGCGACCAGCTTCTCAATGCCGCATCCTTCAAGAAGCAGGGATTTTCCGCTGTTCTTGAAGAAGAGGCCATGTCCGATAATCTGCTGTTTGATACAATATGTTCATTGTATGACAACAGGGATAAATATATCGAGGCTATGTTAAACGGCAGCCAGAAAGACGCAAGCCGCACGATTGTGGATATGCTTGTGAAATACAGTAAATAATTTATATAAAATACATGGGAATATAAATAATTGATGTATTTGGGGCTTTTAAGTATCTTGAATGATATTATTTAAGATTTAAAATTTACAAAATCACACTTTTTTGCAATTTTCGGGGCATTTGGTGTCAATTTGACAGTTCTTACATTGTAATATATTAAGCTTCATATATCTTTTAATATATATGTTTTCATATATTACCATGTTGGTGTGTCACATATAGCATTTTATTGACACCAAATTGCTGATTTTAAGCAAAAAAGTGTGATTTTATCATATTATACACTATTATATTACTCATCCGGCAGCCCATATCGCCACGCCGCCATACAAAAATCAAGGGTCGCGAAAAAAGAGAGCAATAGTCACCCTATTTCGTTTTTACATTATTTTTATCCTGGCGGTAACCGTCGTTCCGTTTCCTTCTTCACTGTCAATTGACAGTCCGTATCCCATTCCGTAACACAGCCTGATACGCTGGTTAATATTATAAAGTCCTATTCCGTATCGCTTACTTATATTTCCTTTTTCAAGATTAATCCGCATATTATTAAGTGTGTCCGCATCCATTCCGCATCCGTTATCTCTTATGGAAATTATAAGCGTATCCGGATTATTTATATCCCGGTGGATATTCACTGTTATCTGTCCTCCGGATTCCACTTCCTCCAGTCCGTGCAGTATCGCATTCTCAACTATCGGCTGCAGAAGAAGAGGCAGTATTCTTATTTTGTTCAGATTAATATCTTCCTCGGACCGGATTTCGTAATTTACTCTTTCACCGAATCTCAGTTTCTGAATCTGGAGATATGTCTCAATATGGGATAGCTCCTTGGCAACCGTTGTATATTCGATTCCGGTATTGTCAAGCACATATCGCATGGATTTGCCGAGAAGTTTGATTGCTGTTGCAGTCTCTGTGTCGCCGACTGTTATAGCTTTCATTCTTATCATTTCAAGCGTATTATACAAAAAGTGCGGATTAATCTGACTTGCAAGCATCTGGAATTCCATTTTCTGCTGCGCGTTGAGAAGTTTCTGCTCATTGATTTCCTTAGCATACATTGCCGCGTCTTTTTCTTTAATCTTGTCCAGCATTATCCAGAGATCTTTGTATGCTGCCGTAAGTTCATAGCACCCGTCAAAATCCTCCATGGAATCATAATCTCCCTGGCTGGCGCTATACATTTCATCACGCATTCTGCCTACCTGGCTGGAAAATCCCATTATGAAAAATCTCATAAGCACCGCAGGCAGAATAACGGCCAGTGCAATAATGAGCACAGTAATCATAACTATCTGCTGGACACTGTTATAGGCGGAATTACTAATCGTCACTATGTACATAAGTGAATCCGACTGTTCCATGCTCAATGTCGATATGTATGTCATATTCATGGCACCTCGATATTCCATGTCGCCTTCATATGAAAAATATTCATCCCCGCCCTCAATCACATTAAGCAGGTCCGACCTGCCTTCATTGTCACGTTTGTTGCTATAAAATACATTTTTGTTCTCAAGTGCAAGAAGAACATCCTCTTCATTATCTTCTATCCTGCTCTTAAGATAATTGTCGCTGACATGAATAAGCAGGATCGCTTCGGCATCGGAATCATATAATGTAATCTTGCGGACAAGTGCAAGACCGCGGTATTTATTGCCTCCGGTATCCTCACGTTCAACGCTGTCCCAGAATACACTGTACTGGTCCGATGCCGTCTTATACCAATCCGACATAACCACATCATCCGTTATCGGTCTGAAATTCCTGTAATTCTGCACACCGCGCTGGCTGGTATATATCTCCACACCTGATATGCCGGAGTAGTTGTTCTGGTAATATTCCAAGGGTCCCAGTTTATCGACCTCACTCTTGAATGCTCTCTCATCCGGGTATTCCATAGAGAGAACTTCCACAAGGTCATTATTAAAAGCAATTTCTCCGGAGATACTGTATATCTGGCTTGTAATTTCATAAAGTACAGAGCGGATACGGTTGTTGTTGGCTTTTAACAAATCACTGTGGTATGTCACAAGCCTTCTTGCATTACCTGCCACAAGTATAATGCCGACTAAGATAATCGGGACAAATACTGCCGCAAAATACATAATGATCAGCTGGTTCTTCATCTTGGCATGTTTGTAGCGGTCAGTTATATTTTTAATGAGTTTTCTCATACTATCCTCCGGAATGTCTATATCTGGATTATATTATAAGTATCTTTTCACACACTGTCAAACTGCGAATATCAATAAATTTTATGGTAATCATGTCCAATAATCGGGGTAGTTTTCCTGACAGGCCTAAGATATAATGGCTTATATAATTATGCTTAGGCAGATTTTTATTTGCAAAAAGGAGGAATTATGAAATTTAGTAACGGATGCTGGCTTCAGAAAGAAGGCTGCGAATGTTTTGCACCACAGGAAGTATATTTTACAACAGTAGAAGAGCGTAAAGTTACCTTATGCGCACCGACCGTACCTATCGCTAACAGAGGATGTACTCTCGGAAGCATTAATCTTACACTTATAATCACATCACCTATGCCGGGCGTTATCCGTCTTCAGATGGCTCATCATCTCGGAAGAATCCATAAAGGCCCTGAATTTGAACTTAATATGGAGGATCAGGTTCTTGACGTTAAGGATTCCGATGATATGGTTATCATCACAAGCGGCAGCTTAAGCCTTGAGATTACCAAGAAGCCTTGGTCTATGACATACAAGAGAAACGGAGAGGTTATTTCCAAAGCTTCTGGAAGAGACCTTGCCATTATGAAGACTGACTGGAAGGGTCTTGCATACGATAAGGGCGACGACGAGGACACTTATGTACGTCAGCAGCTTTCTATCGATGTAGGAGAGCTTATCTACGGTCTCGGCGAGCATTTCACACCGTTTGCCAAGAACGGTCAGTCAGTTGAAATCTGGAACGCCGACGGCGGTACAAGCACAGAGCAGTCATACAAGAACATTCCTTTCTTCGTATCCAACAAGGGATACGGTGTTCTCGTAAATCATCCTGAGAAGGTTGAATTTGAGATTGGAACGGAAATGGTTACCAAGACTGAATTCTCGGTACCGGGTGATTACCTTGATTATTTCCTTTTCGACGGTCCTACAATGAAGGACGTACTTGTTAAATATACAGACCTTACCGGTAAGCCTTCACTTCCGGCACCTTGGACTTTCGGATTATGGCTTTCAACTTCATTCACGACCAACTATGATGAAGATACCGTTATGAGCTTTGTTGACGGAATGCTTGACCGCGGAATCCCGCTCAGAACTTTCCACTTCGACTGCTTCTGGATGAAAGAGTTCCACTGGTCTGATTTCGTATGGGACGAAAGAGTTTTCCCGGATCCTGAAGGTCTTCTCAAGAGACTTAAAGCAAAGGGACTTAACATCTGTGTATGGATCAACTCATATATCGGTCAGGAATCACGCCTTTTCAAAGAGGGATGTGAGAAAGGTTACTTCATCAAGCGTACCAACGGCGATGTATGGCAGTGGGATATGTGGCAGCCGGGAATGGCAATTGTCGACTTCACCAATCCTGAGGCATGGAAATGGTTCCAGGACAAGCTTGAAGTTCTTCTTGATATGGGCGTTGACTGCTTCAAGACAGACTTTGGTGAAAGAATTCCTACAGAGAACGTTGTTTACTATGACGGCTCCGATCCGATGAAGATGCACAACTATTATACATATCTCTACAACAAATGTGTATATGAGCTTCTTGAAAGAAAAAGAGGCAAGGGCGAGGCAGTTCTTTTTGCACGTTCTGCTACTGTCGGTGGTCAGAAATTCCCTGTACACTGGGGCGGCGACTGCTGGTCAGATTATGTATCAATGGAAGAGAGTTTAAGAGGCGGTCTCTCACTCTGCATGTCAGGTTTCGGTTACTGGAGCCACGATATCGGTGGATTTGAGCATACTTCAACTCCTGATGTATATAAGAGATGGGCTGCTTTCGGTCTTCTTTCATCACATTCAAGACTCCACGGAAGCCAGTCTTACAGAGTGCCTTGGGTATATGATGAAGAAGCGGTTGATGTTGTAAGAACATTTACCAAGTTAAAGGCTTCTCTTATGCCTTACCTTTACAGAAATGCAATCTATACTTCACAGACAGGTATTCCTATGATGAGAAGTATGGTTCTTGAGTTTACAGATGACCGCAACACTGCTTATCTTGACAAGCAGTACATGATGGGTGATTCGCTCCTCGTTGCTCCTATTTTCAACGACAAGAGCATTGCTCAGTTCTATCTTCCGGAAGGAAAATGGACCAATTACTTCAGCGGCAAGACCTATGAAGGTGGTAAGTGGTACAAAGAGGAGTGCGGATATCTTGAAATTCCTCTTCTTGCACGCGAAAACAGCATCGTAGCAATCAATCCGGATGCTCCGGGCCCTGACTATGATTACTCAGAGAATCTTACATTCCGTGTATTCGGTCTCACAGGCACAGCCGAGACTACAGTTTATAACATGGATAAGTCAGAAGCCGCACACATTAAGGTTGTACGCGATGGCAACACTGTTAATATCACTGTTGATACTGCTAAGCCTTGCAAGGTTGAACTTGTCGGACTTGCAGATACCATCGATATTGCAGGAAGCATGACATATACTGTTACATTGTAATATAAAAGATATACGAAATGGGCTGCGAACGCAGCCCATTTTACTTTAACATCTGTTCTGTATTATCTGTTTTCTTTCTTATATCTGCATGCTGAAGTTATTGTAACTGCTGCTCCGCATACAGCGATTGCGGCAATCCAGATTACTGTTCCCGGATTATTGCCTGTTGCCGGCGGAATATCGTCTGACGGCTTGTCATCTGACGGCTTATCGTCCGATGGCTTGTCATCTGACGGCTTATCGTCCGATGGCGTATCCGGTGTAAGCTTGTCGATTGGAACTGCCTCACCCTTGTAATCACAAGTAGAACATTCCTCATGCTTAATGCCTTCTTCATTCACTGTCGGTTCTTTGTCGATAACCCAGCTTAACGTATGCTTATGAATCACATAATAGAAATCATCTTTCACTTCATCCATTATGATTCTTGTCTTGGCCAACGATTTATTTCCGTCTGCTGACACCTCTGCATAACTGCCGTCTGCCGGTTCTATTGCAAATTCACCTGCGGCACCGATTCCGTTTGACTTAACCTCGGAATTTCCGATTATTGTCAAATTGGATCTGGACCAGATTCCTATGTCATTCGTCGATTTCGATTCAACCTTACTGTCCTTAATTTCCATATCGCCGCTACTCATGATACCCGGATACCATCCTTTAAGATGAAATTCCGAATTATCAAGTTTAATATTTCCCGGTGTGAAGATTGCACAGTCCGGTTCACTTTCCGCTTCTACATAACTGCCGTTTTCTATTGTAATATCTTTGCCGGCATAAATTGCGCAGCCGCCCACTGTGTTTTTCACATAAAATTTCGTATTGGAAGCTGTCAGTTTTCCTTCATCCACCATAATATTATTTGATGGAGACTGTATATCAAACTTACTGTCACTTACATTGAAATCATTTTCTGAGTATATACCCCAGCCGTCAGATCTTATCTTAATGTCTGATGATTTGATTTCAAATGACTCACCGCCCATGCCGTCACAATCTGCTTTGGCGGCCGTAAGGTCAAGACTGACATTATCTATAGTAACCTTGCCCTGTGATTCAACCGGTCTGTTATTGCTTGCAATTGTAAGTGAGCCCTTGTTCTCACTGCTGATGGTAAGATCCTGCTCCCATACGTAAATTCCGTATGCGTACTGATAATTGTCACCATCAATGTCTATACTGTTGTCTCCGACAAGCACTATATTGAGAGGTGTATACATTGCATAGATAGCGCCTCTTCCGGTAGTTGGCATGTCGCCATCCTTGGTGTGTTCCGTTATCTGTGCGTTGTCAAGTGTAAGTGTGTGCGTAGCCGCATCATAAACCGCCTTACCGGTTCCACACTGAACCGTGTTGTTTTCGGCTGCGATGATGTCCTTGCCGTTGACAAAAAGTATCGGCTCATCATCGGCACTGACTGCTGACGGAAGCAGTCCTACGGCAAACAGACATGCTGCCGCCAATGAGATAATTCTGTTTTTGATTTTACCCATTCTTTCTTTCCTTTCTGATATTAATCCATTGTCCCAGATATCCTTATCCCTTAATTATATATAGCACCACGCTCGCCACAATAACCGCTGCGATTATTATGACCCAGATTAACGCACCAATGCGAACCGGTCCGGAACGCCTGATGGGCGAGAGGTCTTTTACACCGGAGGCATTAAGAAAATCCTTTAGTACCGTCTGTGCTTTTCCAATATCTGCCCATCTTACATAAACAGAATCTCCCATAAAAGACATTCCCGCCGACAACTGCATGATCTCATCGGCACCTTCACTTTTATAATAAGAATTTATTCCGTTGTGCTTAAGATTGTCGACAATCATCTCGGCCTGAAGCCTGTTGGTTGATTGATAAAGCCTTACAAATTCATTTTCCATAATATGCCCCTTTCTGTCATTCCTCAAGTAATCTGTTAATTTATTATAATCTTGAAACCTGATTTCGTCAATCGCCAATTTGGTATACAGCCTTGACATTATACCATTATTTAAGTATCCTTTAGTCGTAAATCTGTTTTAAAATAAAACCTAAAGGAGAATTGACTGATTATGAAAAACTGTTTTGTCGCGCAGTCTGGCGGGCCTACCGTCGCGATTAATGCAAGTCTTGCCGGTGTAATTGCCGGTGTTGCCGAATCGGGTATATATGATACATTATATGGCTCGGTAAACGGAATCAAAGGAATTATTGATGATAATCTGATGAATTTAAGTAATACCATTGCAGGGAATCCCGATCTGATGAAAAGGCTCATACACACCCCGGCAATGTACCTCGGCTCATGCCGTTTCAAACTCCCGTCATGGAAAGAAGATGTTTCTGTTTATGAAACGATTTTTAATCGCTTTAAGGAATATAATATAGGTGCTTTTTTCTATATAGGCGGCAATGATTCTATGGATACCGTACTGAAACTTTCGGATTATGCCAGGAACATCGGCAGCGATATCCGCATTATAGGAGTACCCAAGACAATCGATAACGATCTTATGGTAACAGACCACACTCCGGGCTTCGGTTCGGCAGCCAAATATGTTGCCACATCTGTTCTGGAAGTCGCGCACGACACATATATTTATGCGGTCAAGACAGTCACGATAATAGAGATAATGGGCCGTGATGCCGGATGGCTTACCGCTGCGGCAGCACTTGCCAGAAATTTCTACAGCAATGCACCACAACTTATATACCTTCCGGAAACGGATTTTAACCGTGAAGAGTTTGTGGAAGATGTCCGCTGTCTTCTTAAGACCAATGACAGTGTGGTTGTCGCTGTCTCGGAAGGCATTCACGATGCCGACGGCAAGTATATAAGTGCCGGCGAAAGCAGTGCGGATACTTTCGGACACAGTCAGCTTTCCGGTGCTGGTAAAGCGCTTGAATATATAATCAAAGATACCTTAGGAGTCAAAGTGCGTTCCATTGAAATAAACACTTTGCAGCGCTGCGGTGCCCATATTTCATCCAAAACCGACCTGGATGAGGCATATACATCCGGAAAATCAGCGGTAGGTTATGCCGAAGAAGATTTAAGCGGTATAATGGTTGTTATGAACAGAGTATCTGATTCGCCATATACTATCGAATACAGTTATGCACGGATTGCCGATATAGCCAACGAAGCCAAAAGTGTTCCGCGTGAATGGATAAATGAACGCGGCAACGACATTATGCCGGAAATGCTTGACTATTTAAGGCCGCTTATTCAGGGTGAAACGCCTGTCGAATATGAAAACGGACTTCCGGTATACATGGATGTATCGCACCTGACACACAAAAATACGGAGAACTGATATGTTACGCAATAACGACTGGCTTTTAATGAATTCCATAGCATATAAGGCACACAGTATTGAAGATATTGACGAAATGCGCCTTGAGATCATGCGTCAGCTATCATATATTATTCAATACGACAGTGCTTCTTTTTACCTTGTCGATGCGGATAACGAGCATGAATTATGCCATCCCGTCGGAATCAATTATTCTGACGAGGACATGCAGGATTATATAAACCGTTTCAAGGATATCGATTACTCGGAAGGACTTATGTACACCGGCCGGAATATTGCGTACAAAGAAAGTGACCTCGTACCGGATGACATCAGGATCAACACCGAATATTACAAGGCGGTCTACGATGTGCAGGGATGGCATTATTCCATACACCTTAACATCTGCTACAACGGAGAGTTTGAGGGAATCATGTCTTTTTTCAGGCAGAAGGGCAAGCCGGATTTTGATTACAATGATATTTTTGCGCTTGATGTGCTGAAAGATCATCTCGCGTTCCGTCTGCATAATGAACGCATCAAAGAGCACAGCCGTAAGCTTACCATTGAAGAATGTGCGGATAAATATGCACTCAGTCCCGCTGAGACTTCCGTGCTCACACTTTTAGTCACTGACGCTTCAACGGAAGAAATAACCGACCGTCTGAGCATTTCGGTAAGCACATTCCGCAAGCACTGCAACCACATATATAAAAAAATCGGCATTGCACAGCGGATTCAGCTTTATGATATTATAAGCAGTTAATTCTATTGTATAGAACTTTACTTCTATGCTATAATCATTTTATGGATAAAATTACTAATAAAATAGAATTGTAATTGTATTACTCTTCTGATATTATCTCATTAAACAAATAAAAAGTCATTTGCAAAGGAGCAATCGCACAGGTTGCTCCTTTTTTGCGTTGCAAAGGAGGGACAATATGAGAAAGGTTAAAGTTGCAGCCACTCAGATGGCCTGCACCCGGAACAGAGAAGAAAATATAGCAAATGCGGAAGCCATGGTAAGAGAAGCTGCCTCGCGCGGTGCAAATGTTATTCTTTTGCAGGAATTATTTGAGACACCGTATTTCTGCCAGCAGCAGAATTTCGAGTATATGAATCTCGCAATGCCGCTTGACAAAGACCCGGCGGTAAATCGTTTCAAAGAAGTCGCCAAAGAGCTTGGCGTAGTTATTCCGGTCAGCTTCTACGAGAAAGCCGGCAATACCGGTTTTAACACAATTGCCATGATTGATGCGGACGGAACAGTGCTTGGCAAGTACCGTAAAACACATATTCCCGACGGTTTTCCGTACGCGGAAAAATTTTATTTTACTCCGGGCGACACCGGATTCAAGGTATGGGACACAAAGTTTGGAAAAATCGGCGTAGGAATATGCTGGGACCAGTGGTTCCCTGAAGCTGCCCGCTGCATGGCTTTGCAGGGCGCCGAGCTTCTTATGTACCCTACCGCAATCGGCAGTGAGCTTTATCTGGACAAGGATTCCAGCGAGCATTGGAAACGCTGCATGCAAGGTCATTCGGCTGCCAATATGATGCCTGTGATCGCATCCAACCGTATAGGAACCGAAAGCGATGTGACTTCAATGACCTTCTACGGACATTCCTTTATAACGGACGGCACCGGAGCAATCGTTAAAGAAGCAGACAACCACACACAGACCGTTCTTACCGCTGAATTTGACCTCGACGAACTTGCCGAGAACCGCAGGAACTGGGGCATATTCAGAGACAGAAGACCTGAGATGTATTCGGGAATCTGTTCCCACTAAATATAGGAAGAAAAGAGGATGAAATTATGCATACATTAAAATCAACACCTAAAGCCGACGGCTTCCGTATGCCGGGTGAATTTGAAGAAAGAGAAGCCGATTTCCTTATCTGGCCGGAACGTACCGATACATGGAGAAACGGCGGTAAACCGGCACAGAAAATTCTCGTTGATGTAGCCACAGAGCTTGTCAAACATGAAAAAGTAACTGTTTTCTGTTCTGCCGGACAGTATGAAAACGCAAGGGCAAGACTTCCGGAGGAGGTCCGCGTAGTAGAAATGACAATCGATGATGCGTGGACACAGGATAAAGGCCCGTTCTATGTAATAAATGATAGGGGCGACATCCGTGGAGTATCTTTTGGCTGGAACGCATACGGCGGACTTGAAGGCGGTCTGTACTTCCCATGGAACCGCGACGCTGAATTTTCAACCAAGCTTCTCGACCTTGAGAACATTGACCGCTATGATGCAAGACATATGGTTCTTGAGGGCGGTGCCACACAGTTCGACGGCGAAGGTACTTTGATCATCACCGAAAACAGCGTATTGAATCACAACCGTAACCCTCACATGACCAAGGATGAGGTTGAGCAGACTCTTAAGGATTATCTGAACCTCGAAAAAGTTATATGGCTCAGAGACGGTATGGCATTCGATGAGACGGACGGTCACATCGATGATGTATGTTTCTTCGTAAAACCGGGTGTACTCGCACTTTCCTGGACGGATGATCCGGAGAACCCTCAGTATGCCAACCTCAAAGAAGCATATGATATCCTGAGCAATGAAACGGATGCCAATGGCCGCAAATTTGAAATACACAAAATTCCTATTCCGGGAGTTATACATATCTCAGAGGAAGAAAATGCAGGTATCGATATCTGTGAGTCGGCCGCTTCGCGTGAAGCCGGTCTCCCGCTTGCGGTAACTTACATCAACAGTTACCTCGCTAACGGTGCCATTCTCGTTCCGCAGTTCGGTGATCCGATGGATGAAGTCGCACTTAAACTTTTTGCGGATATAATGCCTGACCGTGAAGTAGTTCCGGTCAACACTAGAGACTGGTCGTTAAGCGGCGGAAATATCCACTGCATGACACTGCAGAAACCAAAAGCATAATCGTCATATTTTTCACAAGGAGGAATTAATTATGATCAAGAAAAAATTAGTAAAAATCACTGCATTATTAATGGCTGCCGCCATGGGAGTCACAATGTTTGCCGGCTGCGGCAAATCGGGTGGTTCATCCGATACTCTTAACATTCTCGTATGGTCAGAGTACATCCCTGACAGCGTGCTTTCGCAGTTTGAGAAAGACCATAACTGCAAGATTAACGTCACAACTCATGACTCCAACGAGAACTGTCTTGCCAAGTTAAAATCCGAGAAGGAAGGAACATATGATGTCGTTATGTGCGGCGATTATATGATTGAACAGATGGCAAAGGGCGGTCTGATTCAGGAGCTCGACCACTCCAAACTCCCTAACATGTCAAATATGGATGATGCTTATATGAGCCCTTCATATGATCCGGGCAACAAATATTCAATGCCTTATCAGGGCGGAATAATGGCCATCGGCATAAACACCGACCTTATCAAAGACGATATCACATCATACGAAGACCTGTTTGATTCCAAATACGAAGGCAAGCTTGTTGTTGCTGACGACATGAGAATTATGCTTGGTCTGGTAGCGAAAACGCTCGGATACAGTCTCAACGAAACTGACCCTGACATTCTCTCCAAGGTCGAAGAAAAAATGCTTACTCTCAAACCTAATATCAGCGTATATGACAGTGATTCACCTAAGTCGGAACTTATCAGCGGAGACTGTGCCATCGGTGTCACCTGGAATGCAGAGATTGCGCTTGCAATGGAAGAAGTTCCGTCAATAAAAATTGTATATCCTTCCGAGGGTTCATGTCTCTTCTTTGATAACTGGGCAATTCCTACGGGAAGCAGCAAGACGGACCTTGCATATGAGTTCATCAACTACATGATGGATGCCGAAACCGCTAAAGCTGTCAGTGAAGAATTCCCTTACCTCTGCCCTAACAAAGCAGCCATAGAACTTCTTGGTTCGGATTACACCGATAATGCTGCCAAGAACGTTCCTACAGAAGAAATCGCCAAAGGCGAATATGTCCAGAACATAGATAATGATTCACTCGCAATCTACAACGATATCTGGACCAAATTAAAAAAATAATTCCGTAATTCCGATTAAATATCATTTATTCCAAAAGAACCATCAGACCTGTCAAATGCACGGTCCGATGGTTCTTTCCCACTTTATATCATTGATTCTGTCTCTTTTCCCCGATATTTAAAAGCTCTTACTTTTGAACTTCCTACAGAGTATTTTTTTCAATCACTGTATTGCGCGCTCAGTCCCCGTATGCTACAATGGGAACGTTTTAGGAATTAAGCAAAAAAGGAAACACGGATATGAAAAGACTCAGATTTACAAGCTGCATGGCATTTCTCGTAAACGGTATGCTTGCAGTCATGACAGGAACCATAATTACTTATCTCGTCCGCGACTACGGCATAAGCCAGGCAGCAGCCGGAAGAATGGTTGCCGCGCAGTCTGTCGGCAATCTTATAATGGTGCTTTTAAGCGGTTTTATCATCCAGCTTATCGGCAGAAAAAAATCTCTCTTGCTTTTTCCGATACTTTTTGCGGTCGGTTTCGGCGGTGTTGCTTTCGCAAACAATGAGTTTGCATTATATATTCTTATGGTGCTTACCGGCCTTGGCTGGGGGCTTTGCAACAATATACTCAATATAATCATGATGGAATCCGGCGGGGGAATCAGCACGCTCTATACATGTTACGCGGCCGGTTCGTTCCTCGGCCCTTTTTTCGTGGTTGCCGTTACCGGATTCGGTCTGTCGTGGAAGGCTGCTGTAATCTCGGTTGCCGTACTCTCGCTCGCCCTTCTTCCGGGATTTGCGGGTGTTAAGACATCTTCTGCCGCCCGGACCGGAGAAAAATTATCCCGTAAAGATTTTGCTTTTCTAAAAAATCCCCGGTATTATATATGTAACATATTATATTTCGGATATATCGGCGTGGAAGTTGCCGTCAACTCATGGATTATCACATATCTCACGCAGTCCGGCCTGCTTTCCGAAAAAATGGCGCAGACCATGTTTTCCGTGTTCTGGCTGATAATTATTTTTATCAGGCTTTTTGTGGGAGCCTGCATGAAGCGCTTTGACCGCGCAAATCTGCTCATCTGCCAGTGGATTGGTCTTGCCGTGGCACTTACCGCACTTATCCTGTGTGACAGAAGTATAGTATCTGTTGTGATACTTGTAATAATGGCTGTTTTTATGGCCGCCATCTCCCCGGTCAATGCTGAAAATGCTGACGAGTTCATCAAAGGCAAGGGCATTTCCGGTGGAATAATGTTCGCAGTCGGCTGCGTTGGCTCCACCATCCTGCCGATGATAGTCGGAAGTCTCGCGGACAGTGCAGGCATAACGGCAGGGATGTGGGTTATCGCCGGTGTCATGTATACCATGATTGCCGTATGCATTGTGAATATTGCGATGAAGCGAAGAGGCTAATACTCTACACCATAATATTGCAGTACTTTACTTTTGGTACCTGTCAACTGTTCCAAAGCACCCTCTGAAGCTGCAAAAAACTCATTATCACTGACTAAATTATACGGTACATATCCATTCTTCCATCCGGTTATGTCCACTATCACGTTTTGTGTCTTTTTCAGGCAGAAAACAGGTGGAATTACCATATCCGGAATACTGTATATATCTTTATTTTCGGCTGTAATATCCAATTTGCTTTCTGCTATTACAAGATACTTCTCTCCCTTTTTCAACTCATTGACAAACGACATCTCCCGCTTGTTTCCTTCAGACAATTTCCATGAACCTTTATATAAAAATATGTCTTTACCCTCGCTCCCGTTATCACCTGTTATCACCTGCACCACTTTTACTTTCTGACAAATTGACTGATACATATATTTGGTATATCCATATGCCTCCACAACAAATACATACGCGGCTCTATCTATGTAATCATCAGTCATATCCGGCACTATTCCTTCCTGATATTCACATACATACATTGAATCCATATAATCTGTCGTTTGTGTTATATCAGAATAACTTTTCCGGAATACCGCTCCTGTCACTATCGCTGCTATTCCAATTAAAATCATGCATCCGCATGATATGTTCCTAATTAATATATTCATAAGCTCCCTCCTTTATTTTACCGTTTTCAATATAGATTATTTCATCCGCTAACAGTTCAATATCGGTTTTGTTATGACTTGCCAGAACTATAATTGCGCCTCTTCTTTTTTCTTCCATAATTATATTCCTGACCAGCTCCACTCCGGCCGTATCAAGTGCGTTCGTAGGTTCGTCCAGCAAAAGGATATCCGGTTTCTCCATTATCGCCTGCGCGATAACTATTTTTTGTTTCATTCCAAGCGAATATTTTCGTACTGTTCTTTTATCATCAGGATCCAATCCCACTCTTTCCATTGCGCTTTTTATTTCACTATTTCCAATACGGTTATTTATTTTAGCCAATATTTTCAAGTTGTTAAAACCGGTGAATTCCGGATACAATCCCGCATTTTCAATCGTTATGCCAATACCCGGCATTACAGGAAAATCTTTATGAAGGATTTTATCATCCAACATGATTTTACCTTCGTCAATGTGCATAAGCCCGCTTAATGCTCTCAACAGCATGGTTTTGCCACTTCCGTTTTTCCCGACCAGACCATACACTTTTCCTGAATTGAACTCAAGATTAATATTGTCAAGTATAATATTCTTCTTAATTTTTTTTGAAACATCAATTACCTTTATTTTCATTAATTTCCTCCTGTCTCATGGTCAGAAATAATAATATCATATCTATTGACCGATATAATTCCTGCGATAGTTACCAGTGCAGCTAACACTGTATAATACACTATGGTATGTTCTGCATTTATTGTAATATTGAACACCTGCTTGACATTGTCTGCCGCCTCGGACATGTTGTCATGCCATCCTAAAATCAAATGCGCCATAGGATTAGCCAACATCATTTTGATGTTGCGGCCCGGATTCGGGTTATCTTCTATCGGAAAAACCGTATTAAACAATCCAAGCAAAGATATCAACAATAACTGGATTACTGATACAACTGCAAATGATGATGCACTATTAGTATACATTGCCAGAATATTAATCAGAATAGTTGTAATATATAGCCATAATGTGTATACTAAAAAGTATAGTATTAACAATTGCAATGCCCCTGCATCTATTTTTATAGTTACATGCATTATCATTGTTATAACTATTGTTCCTGTCAGATTTAGCAGCATATATACGATGCCATACAGCGCAATCTGCATACATTGTTTCAAAAACCACCATGTTCTGTTGGAATTTCTTGAGAACACATATACACTCGCAGTACAGAAATTCTTGTATATGTACACTCCAAAAATCAGATTAAAAGCAATAAATAATGACATTCTGACGGCAAACTGATACAGATAGTCAAAGTTTACAGCCATATCATAAAAACTGCTATTTAGAATTATATCTGATAAAAAAACCTCTTTGCTGTATCGCGTAATGTATCCGGATAGTATTCCAAAGCCTGTCGGTACTATACAAAGGGCTGTCTGCGCTTTCATATCATATCCCTTCTGCTTTTATGCCAGGTTATTATTATTGAAATCGCTGCAAGCAGTGCCATAAACATCAAATATAATGGGTAGTTCTTGTTAATTCCGTTATGAATTACCATATAATCCCGCGGCAGGATTTCAAAACCCAGGGAATTAAATACCGTATCATCAAGTCTTCCTAATATTGTATGGATTAAATAAACCGGAATAAATACAAACAAACGGAATTTAGGAATATATAAAGATACCGCCACGGCGAATGCTCCCCATATTCCTGCCGAAATTCCCCAAAGAAATATACCTATGATACAGTGAAGATAAGGCAGTTTAACATACAACGCGGGAAATGCGTAGTTTTTTATAGCCTCAACAGTATCATAATATGGTATATTTGATTCATCCCCACTTGCTTTTAGCGGAAATGCAATACAGTTTATTCCAAATTCAAACATGAACGGTATCGTAAATGCTATAAATGTGACTAGAAATGCGGTTATAAGTTTACCAAAGTAATATTGCTTCAGGCCAAACCTTACTGAAAGGTAATTTATTTCTCTGGAATCCCTGTCGATACAAAATGACATTCCCGTCGGAAGTACCACAATCAGGGGATATATAAGAAAAAGTCTGAAATTTGATGCGTACTCTGAAATTGTAATTAACTTATAAGGTGCATACATATTAACCACGTCCAGCCCCCTATATTCAAAAACATTGCCAAAATAATTTGCCGCTGCAAAAAAACATAGAATTAACAATGTAATATAAATTTCTTTCTGGAATAACGAAATTCTTATCTGTGATTTTATTGATTTTCCAAGCATAGGCATCCCCCTAACAAAAATTTAATTTGCTATATATCTCAATTCTGCGAATGCTGCACAATCAGGATTATTTCCTCTTACATTCAAGGTTACCTTTTTATGTGATAAATAACCATCTTCTATATATATTTTGGTATATCCACTTGTCCTTTCGTCAAGTTTAACCGTATTTGTCATACTAAAAGTGTGTCCTGAGGAATATCCGCGATACCTGACTTGACAGTATCTATAATTATCTTTTCCTCCATCTTGCGGATAAACCGCAAGAAGTTTGGTGTTAATATATGAATCGCTCATATATCTTACCGAACCTTCCCCTTTACTTACCCATGTTTGGTTTTTAGGCAATGAATATGTTCCTTCATATACTCCAAAAACATTTATCACACTCAATACAATAAATATTCCAACTGCTACGACAATTGCTATTTTCTTCATAAGCATATCCTCCTTAAATAAAAAAAAGCACCATTATTGTAATGGTGCCCCGTTGCATATTTATTATATAACATATTTTCTACCCTTTGTAAATAATTCTGTTTTACCATTTTTATACTACAAAATAATTATTTTCTATATTTGATCTTACAGAAAATCACGCCCGCAAGCGTGCTTATAGTGGTTGCTATGATTCCCGGAATGATAATCGCCGCCGGATTTACACTTCCGTATTCCGCCCGGTATGCGATTATATTTACGGGTATCAACTGTATTGATGATATATTTATTATCAGAAACGCGCACATCGCATCAGATGCTTTGGTTACATGATGTCCGGCACGTTCATCCTGCAAAGCGGCGAGGGCTTCCATTGCCTTAAGTCCCGCCGGGGTTGCTGCCCAGCCGAGGCCGCAGAAATTTGCTATCAGGTTGATTGCTATATACTCAGATGCAGGGTGGTCAGGCGGCACGTCCGGGAAAAGCCATTTAATGATCGGTGCTATTTTTTTCTTAAATCCTGCTATGAGTCCGCTCTTTCTGGCTATTTCCATTACTCCCGTCCACAATGACACTATTCCGAGCATGGTTATACATAATGATACAGCCTCGCCCCCGCCTTCAATAAATCCGTTGCTTACATCCTCTATTCTTCCGGCTGCCGCCCCATATGCGACTCCCAGAAGTATCATTCCAGCCCACAAAAAATTAAGCATACCGTTCACACTCATTATCTGATGTGTTATATGGTATGCTTAAAAATATTCGTTTATGAATGTTTATTTGGATGCTGTTCCCACTCCGCCGAGCGCTGCTGCGAGCTGTGATGCCGGCATTGTCTGTATGTATACACGGCCCGGTCCCGTAACAACCGTGTTAAATATGCCTTCTCCACCAAAGAGCATATTTTTAACTCCCGGAACAGTAACGACATCTACACTGCATGTGGATGACATCGCTGCAAGGTAACCTGTATCTATTATTATCTGCTGACCCGGTCCAAGGTCATACTCCTTGACGTAACCGTCTATTTCAATAAATGCGATTCCATTACCGGAAAGTCTCTGCATTATGAATCCTTCTCCTCCGAAAAAGCCTGCTCCGAGTCTTTTCTGAAAATGCATGGAAAGTTCAACGCCTACTTCCGAAGCAAGAAATGCTGATTTCTGGCATATCAGGTCATTACCCGGTGTAATCTGGAACGCTCTTATCGATCCCGGAAAACTTGATGCAAAAGCTATCATTCCCGGTCCGTTCTGAGCCGTATATTCATTGACAAACATGCTTTCACCAGAAAACATTCTTCCGAACATCTTGCCGATTCCGCCGCCTCTAGTCTCCATGTGCATGTTTGGTGACATCCATGACATGGCACCTTTCTCTGTAATCATAGTCTCTCCCGGTGCCAGATTACAGATAACTACCGGCAACGGTTCTCCTTCAATTGAATACTGCATAAATTATGTCCTCCTGATTATTATATTTCATATCTATATTATAAGATATTGCAGGCAAAATGGCAATGACAAGTTTGGGGGATTTCACATAATTAGCGCGGTGTAGGCTCGCGGCGCTGCTTTCCCGGCCGGTATCAAGCTTCCCCGCGGGAATTATTCATTTAATATATTATATATTTATCACTTTTTCTGCTCTTTTGGTCTTTTAAGTGTTACTTTCTGTCTTCATATCTTGCTCCAAAATCACATCTTTCTCCCCAATTTGCCAATTTTTACGATTAAAGGGATAATTAGTGAATAATTTATTATACTTTTGATTTTGCTCTTCCTATGCGATACCACATAAATTATCACTTAATCATCAAAACAACGCAAAAAAGTGTGATTTTGTTGATTTGGACATCATAATTCGTTCAGCAGATTATCACTTTATTGAATTATTTCCTGGATTGGGGGATATTAGTGTATTATATGCCATTGTCGTTTTGTTCAAAAGTGTATTTTATAATCACTTGCCTATTTCCCACCACAATCCAATACACCCCGCGATACTACTCTCTTGACCTGCCACATGCTTCTCCGCGGGGTGCTTTTTACTCCCCTATGTCCGCGGCTCCTGCTGCGTTATGCAGTGAATATTTCCGCCGCCATACACAATCTCCCTTGTGTATACACCGACAACTTTGCGGTCAGGGAAGATTTCCTGCAGCTGTCTGAGTGCCAGAGCATCATTGACATCACCGTACTGCGGCACGATTACACCTCCGTTTACTATAAGGAAATTAATATATGAAGCAATACATATATCGCCCTCATTGCGGGCCTTGCTTCCATTAACGGCACGGATGTTAAAATCACCGATGCGCACAGTCTCCTCCGGGCAGCAAATCTTGTGCACCTTAAGCGGACGTCCCTTGGCATCCGTCATCCCACATAAATCCGTATAAGCTTTTTGGAGAGCATCATAGAAAGGGTGCTTTGGATTATCCGTATATGCGCAGGCCACCTCGCCGGGTGCGACAAAACATGCCACATCATCTATATGGCCGTTGGTCTCGTCAGGATCGATTCCATCACGCAGCCATAGCACCTTGGTAACACCCAGATATTCACAGAGTCGTGACTCTATCTCCTGCTTCGTCATATGAGGATTGCGTCCGGCACTCAGAAGACACATCCGTGTCGTAAGAAGCGTGCCCTCGCCGTCAACATGGATGGAACCACCCTCAAGGACAAAATTATCCGTGCGGTAATAATCAACATTCTCCAGATTACATATGGAAGAAGCGATTTTATCATCCTTATCCCATGTATCGTAAAGGCCATCCACCTTGCCTCCCCAGGCGTTAAAAGTCCAGTCGCACGCACGACGGCCTCCCTTGCCGTTTATGAGGAAAGTCGGACCTACATCGCGGCACCACGCGTCATCACTTTCCATTTTGATGACATTGATTTCAGGCGGAAGCTTTCTTCTGCATTTTTCGTACTGAGCCTCTGAAGCTAACATTGTGACCGGCTCAAATTCACTTATCGCTCTGGCAACAGCCGCATATGCCTGCTGTGCAGGCACCGCATCATCGCGCCAGTTGTCCGGCCGTTCCGGCCAGATCATCCATATTTTATCCTGTGCGGCATATTCTGCCGGCATATAATACCCGTCAGCTGCGGGTGTCGAATTGAGTTTCATTATGTGATACCTTCCTTGTGTATGAATTAATAATTGCTGCAGATACGATAAGCGCACTGCCTATCGCCATTCTGAGTGTCATCTTTTCTCCCAGAAAAATCGCCGAGAAAATTGCTCCGTATACCGACTCCATTGACAAAAGGATTGCCGAAAGGGAGGTACTCACATTTTTCTGTCCGAGAAGCTGAAAGAAAAATCCCACAAACACCTCAAATATACCGCAATACAAAAGTCCGGGAACGCACCTTGGATTGACTGCGGCGGGCATCGGCTCCGCTATGAATGCCACTGCCAGACAGATAACCGCCGCCGCTATTATCTGACCTGTGTGCAGAAGTATAGGATTGATTGACATATTCTCGTCAATATATATAAGATGTACGGCATAAAGTGCACCACACGCAAGCAGCGACAAATCACCCCACTCCGGCACGAAGCGTCCCTGTAAAGTAAGCACTGCAGCACCGATGGTGCATATGACGGCCGCGATGATTTTTCTCGCAGCAACCCTGCGTCTTAAGAAAACGATTTCTATGACGGGAAGAAACGCCACATACGTTCCGGTAAGGAACGCGGATTTGGAGGCACTTACATACTGCATACCCTTATTCTGGAATATCAGTGCGGCAGCAAAAATCACGCCCAGAACCGCTCCGTGGCAGATAGATTTTCTGTCCCATTTATTAAGGTTGATTACAGCAAGAATTGCTGCCGGAACGGATGCCACCAGAAGCCTCAACGCCAACTGCCATAATGGAGTGATGTAATCAAGTGAATCCTTTACGACCACAAATGAGCCTCCCCATATCATTCCGGCAAGAATGAGCATGATGACCGATATTGTTTTTACAGTTTTAGCGTTACCCTTCATGATTCACCGCCTTTCACTAATAAACCGGCAGCGAAAGCCTTATGCCTCGTTGCCGGTTCTGTTAGGATGTTTTATTATTACGCATTATGAATGCTATAATGCCTTAAGGTAAATTTCCTTAATCTGCTCTCTGGTAAAGGTAACAGGATGATTGTTATAATTTCCGATAGACACCTTAAAAAAGTTATCCACCATCCAATCAACATCCTCCTCCTTAATCCCCTGTTCGCCAAGAGTTATCTTAAGGTCTATCTGACTGAGCAGAGTATTGATACGCTCCGCGCAGTCCTTTTCGTCCGTGCCGCCAAGACATCTTGAAATCTCAGCGAATTTCTCAGGTGCACCGCCCACACTCATCCCGGTGATTATCGGAGTAAGTGCTGCAAGGCCGCGGCCGTGCACGATATTTTTAAGGCCACTCGCCGGATGCTCCATGCCATGCGCAAGTGTTACACCGGCAGTATTGATTACCATTCCGCCGATGGTGCTGGCCCATGTGATGGCATCCCAGTCATCTGCGGTGCCCTCGCCCTTGTATACTTTGACCAGATGCTCACCGATAAGTGCCATGCCCTCGTGTGCAAGCATATCCGTGATCGGCTGACCGATTTTGGAAGTGTATGCTTCCATACAATGGCACAACGCATCAAAGCCAACCGATGCAAGAATGGATTTCGGCATCGTCTCCATAAGCTCAGAATCAATAATTGAAGCCTTGCCTACAATTGCGGGACAGCGTAACGACTTCTTGTCACCGGTATCCGGATTGGTAAGAACCGCAAAACCGTTGCCCTCGCTTCCTGTACCGCATGTAGTCGGAACCAGAATCAGCGGAAGTGCCTCATCACTGTGCTTTCTGTTAAAAATATAATCATTAATATCTCCATCGTTCTTCACGATAAAAGCTATCGCCTTGGCACAATCCATGATGCTGCCGCCGCCAAGAGCGATGACAACATCGCATCCCTCGGATTTGGCAAAATCAGCGCCCTCAATTGCTGTAGTTGTAAGCGGATTCTGGCTTACCTTGTCATATATCACACTCTCAAGTCCCGCATCGGCCAGAAGCTTTACTGCACGGTCGAGAAGACCTGATTTCTTCGTACTGGAATGACCGGTAACGATAAGTGCTTTTTTACCGTATTTAGCTGCCTCGGTTCCTGTCAGTTCAGCCTTGCCCCGGCCAAATATAAGGTTTACCGGCAGATAATAGTTAAAATTCATATGTGCCTCCGAATTAAAGTCCAAGATCCTTCATTGTCTTAACAAGGGCTGCCTCATAAATCTCAAGACCTTTTTCCATCTGTTCGTCAGTCATTACAAGCGGTGCAAGGAAACGGATTACATTACCGTTGGTTCCCGCATTTTCCATAAGAAGACCCATCTGAATCGCGTTCTGTATCATCTTAGATACGAACTCGCCATAAGGCTCCTTGGACTTCTTGTCTTTGACATACTCAACACCAATCATGGCACCAAGTCCGCGGACATCTCCGACAACCGGGTATTTTTCCTTGAATTCATTGAACTTAGCCATAACTCTGTCGGCAATATGACGGGCTTTTCCGGCAAAATCCTCTGCCTTCATAATGTCCATTACCTTATTGGCTGCGGCACATGAAACAGGGTTGCCGCAATATGTACCGCCAATCGTTCCGGCCGGAACCGAATCCATGATTTCTTCGCTCGCCGTGATTGCACTGATTGGCATACCTGCACCCATTGACTTGGCTGTTGATACAATGTCAGGTGCTGCGCCGGCCTCTGCCCAATATTCTGATGCGAAATAACGTCCGGTTCTGCAGTTACCGCACTGAACCTCATCGGCAATCATAAGGATTCCGTTGTCATCGCAGATTTTACGCACTGCCTTGACCCACTCTATTGGTGCAGGAACGAAACCGCCCTCGCCCTGAATAGGTTCGATTATCATACATGCCACATCCGATGCCGGTGTTGACTCATCAAAAAGTTTATATATTTTATCAATGTAATATTTAATTGCTTCCTCTTCGGTATATCCCTTAGGTGCTCTGTACAGATATGGATAATCTGCTCTGTAAATTCCTGACGGGAAAGGTCCCATGCCGAGTGAATATGCCTTCTTGGCCGTAAGTGCCATTGTAAGGTTGGTTCTTCCGTGGAAAGCACCGGAGAAACATACCACATTCGGTCTTCCTGTGTACGCCTTCGCAACCTTGATTGCGTTCTCGTCAGCCTCGGCACCCGAGTTGGCAAAATATGTTTTTTTCTTATCTCCGCGGCAAGGAATTGTCTGGTTGAATTTCTCCGCAAGTGCAACATAACCGTCATGAACCACTACATTAAAAATGGTATGGAAATATTTGCCGGCCTGCTCCTTAACTGCCTCTACGACCTCAGGTCTTGAATAACCCATATTGAGAACACCGACACCGCCGATCCAGTCGAGGAATTTATTGCCATCAAGGTCCTCAATCATTGCGCCCTCGCCTCTCGCGATGCAGATAGGATATGTTGAACCGCACAGTGCTTTTGGAACTGCGGCATTTCTTCTGTCTAAAAGTTCTTTGGCTTTAGGTCCCGGAACTGTACCGGTAACGATTTCAGGTAATTCATCCTTTAACATAATACAATCCTTCTTTCCTTATATGACGCGCCGCAGTTTTCACTGCGGCACTGTCTATGTTTATTACAATTCAAATTCTTTCTTAGTGTCTGCAAGTGCTGCATCCATTCTCTCAATAACCTGTGCAATCTGCTCTTCAGTAATGACTGCTGTCGGTTCAAAACGAATACACTTGGCATTTACAAGAGTACCGGCTGTCATTACTCCTCTTGAGAAAAGTCCCTTGGCTACGGAATATCCGATATCGCAGGTCTTAAACTCAACAGCAAGCATAAGTCCGAGTCCTCTTACATCATCAATGATTTCAGGGTATTTAGCCTTGAGTGACTCAAGTCCTGCCTTGAGAATCTTACCCTTGCTTGCGCACTGTCCCGGAATATCGTTATCAATCATATACTTGATCGTAGCGATTGCTGCTGAACAACATACAGGGTTACCACCGAATGTAGGTGATCCGAGAAGCCATGGGTTATCGATGAGCTGCTGTACCCACATCTGCGGTCTGCAGATAATACCTGTTATCGGCATTATGCCACCGCCGAATGCTTTACCGAATGTCATGATATCAGGAACAACACCTTCAGCTTCGCATCTCCACATTGTACCTGTTCTACCCATACCACACTGGATTTCATCAAAAATAAGTGCAACATCATATTTATCACAAATCTCACGAAGTTTCTTAAGATATCCTTCCGGAGGAACGATTACACCGGCTTCACCCTGGATAGGCTCAACAATCATACCGGCAACTCTCTCGCCAACTGCGAGAAGATTCTTGATTGCTTTCTCAGCATCTTCCGCATTACCGTATTCAACATGCTGTACCTGCTGTACCATCGGAAGATACGGAACTCTGTATGTGCTCTTGCCGCCCATTGAAATAGCACCGAATGACTTGCCGTGGAAAGCACCTACGGTTGAGATGTACCATCCGCCGCCCTTAGCAATCCTTGCAAGCTTAAGAGCCATCTCTACTGCCTCAGCACCACCGTTTGTAAAGAAACAGTACTGAAGGTCGCCCGGTGTAATATCTGCAACTGCTTTTGCAAGATATCCGCGGAGCGGATCGAGAAGCTCCTGTGAATGAAGTGCCTGATGGTCAAGCTGTGCTTTAACCGTATCAAGAATTTCCGGATTACGATGTCCGCATGTATAAATACCGAAACCTCCGAGACAGTCGATAAATTCTTCTCCGTAAAGTCCGTCACAAACTCCGTCATGGTCTGTCCATTCAAGAACTGCAGAATTTGTTGATACCGATTTACGATATTTAAGCCATCCCGGACTTACATAATTATCGAAATAATCGAGTGTCTGCTCCGTCATTGTTTTTTTCTCGGCATCCGTAAGTTCATCCGAATGGATATAACCTATAACCTTTTCCAAATCTTTGCTAACCTGTTCATAACTCATAATAAAACCTCCTGATAATAAAAAAGGACTTAAAGATATTGTTCGTATCTTTAAGCCCCGTTGCTTAAGTTGTGATTATAGTACACCTGCATTACTTATTTTTCAATTCCTAATATCTACCATTTTTCTACTTATTTTTTGTAAATCTGGTACTTTTTAATTAGTTATTCCATGCAGTCCGGTCAGAATCTTCAATATAAAATTATGGTTCAGATTGCATGAATTTCTGTGCCGAGGCGGTTGCTGCAAGGCCGCCTTCTCCCGTTTCCTTAAGGCTTGGGCTCATCGCGTTACCAATCCGGCGCATGGAATCTATGACATCGTCAGGGCTTATTGCACTGACAATTCCTGCCATCGCAAGCTGCGTGGCTGCTATGGCATTCACTGCACCGGCCGAGTTACGTTTCACGCACGGCACCTCAACAAGTCCCATAACAGGATCACAGGTAAGACCCAGCATATTCTTGAGTGCGAATGACAACGCGGACGCAATCTGTCCGTTCGTGCCTCCCTGCAGATAACATAGTGCACCTGCTGCCATGGCACTCGCGGAGCCGATTTCTGCCTGACATCCGCCTGATGCACCTGCAATATAAGCATTCATGGCAATTACATTACCTATTCCTGCTGCCGTAAACATTGCCTCGACCATTCTGTCTTCTTCAGCATGATATAATTCCTGATAACTTAGCAGAACCGCCGGAATTACACCACAGGCTCCTGCCGTCGGTGCCGCAACAATTCTTCTCATGCACGCATTGGATTCACCCATCTTGATTGCTTTTTCCATCGCAAGTCCAACAAAATTGCCGCACAGATTACGCCCCGCTTCATTATATTCATGCAGTTTCTGTCCGTCACCTCCGGTCATACGGCTCTCCGATTTCAGGCCGGCATCATAATTCCTGTCAGCATCTGCCATCGCACGGTACATTTCCCGCATTTTTTCAAAACTTGACGTTTCCGACATGGCGCTTTCCTGCATATCTTCTTCCATGATAACACGCCAGAACGGCTTTCCCGTCTCTTCACATATATTAAGAATATCCTGAATTGAATTATACTTCATGACTGCCTCCATCCTCGGACTTGCTAAGATAAGTAACCTTAAGAACGCCCTCTATTTTCTCTAACCACTTAAGACCGTCCGCAGGAATTTCCTGATCGCACTCCACAACCATAACGGCACGTCCGCCTCTGGCCGACCTGTATAACTGCATTGCCGCAACATTGACGGATTTGTGCGCCAGCATAGATGTAACTTCTGATACATGTCCCGGCTGGTCCAGGTTATGAACAATAAGTGTAGGACAATCTCCGGAAAAATTAGTCTCTATTCCGTCTATCTGTGCGATATTAATTCTCGAACCGCCAAGCGACTCACCGATTACCTCCAAAGTCTTCCCGGTCTCTCCGGTAAGGCGTATCTGCGCCGTATTGGGATGCGCCTCCTTAAGATGTGCCTCTCCAAATTCAATATCAATCCCACGATCTGCAGCAATTTCCATACTGTGCGGAATCCGGTAATCATCCGGTTTCATGCCGAGAAGTCCGGCAACCAGTGCTTTATCCGTTCCGTGACCCTTACCGGTTGCCAGAAACGAACCATACAGCAGAATCTGTGCTGATTTGATTTCCTCACCCAACAGCCGCCTCGCAACAAGTCCTATTCTTACGGCACCGGCCGTATGTGAACTTGAAGGTCCTACCATTATCGGCCCAACAATGTCAAAAATACTCATAATAGCATCTCCTATGTATCCGCGTAAATTAAAAAGAGACTTTAAGACAGGTATCTTAAAGCCTCTTTGCTTCATGTTGATTATCATACCCCATTCTCATGGGAATATCAATCTTTTTATGCTAAAACCTTGGATAAGAATTCCTTAAGCCTAGGATTCTTCGGATTTCCGAAAAATTCTTTCGGCTCACCGCTCTCAAGAATTTTGCCTTCATCGATAAATATCACGTTGGTGGCAACTTCCTTGGCAAATCCCATCTCATGAGTAACGATTACCATCGTCATTCCTTCTTTGGCAAGCGCCTTCATAAGATCAAGTACTTCTCCGACCATCTCCGGGTCAAGCGCACTTGTCGGCTCGTCAAAAAGAATTACGTCAGGGTTCATCGCAAGCGAACGCACGATTGCGACACGCTGTTTCTGTCCTCCGGAAAGTGTTGACGGATAAGCATCCGCTTTATCCTCAAGCCCGATTCTCTTAAGGAGCGACATCGCATTTTCTTTGGCTTCACGCTTAATCGTGGCCGCATCCGTCGTAATCTGCCTCAGCTCTTTCTTATTCTTACCTCTGAATATATTCGCAAACTTAGTCCATCTGTTGTAGCGCTTGTCTTTTCTGAGATCCTGGCACTGCAGATAAACCGGTGCAAGCATAATATTCTGTATAACAGTTTTGTTCTGGAACAGATTAAAATGCTGGAATACCATTCCCATATGCCTTCTGTGAACATTGATATTAACCTTCATATCGGCAATATCCACGCCGTTGAAAATTATCTGTCCGCCCGTAGGGTCTTCCATACAGTTAAGGCATCTTAAAAATGTACTTTTACCGGAGCCTGAAGGACCGATTACAACAACGATATCGCCTTTGTTGATCGTAACATCGATTCCTCTGAGCACTTCGTTGTCGCCAAAATGTTTTTCAAGATTAATGACGTCTATCACTTCTTCTCAAGCTCCTTTCCATAGTCTTAATTCCCAATGTAATGATAAGGACCAGAACAATGTAAATCAATGCCATTACAAGATACGGAACCATAAATTCGTAACTGTTACTGCCTATATAGTTAAATGCTACATAAAGGTCGGTCGCTCCGACAAAGCTTACTACGGATGTCTCTTTGATCAGCGCAATAAACTCATTACCGAGAGTCGGAAGGATGTTCTTGACCGCCTGAGGAATGACTATTTTCATCATTGTCGTTCCGTACGAAAGTCCGACTGCACGTCCTGCCTCCATCTGTCCGCTGTCGACGGACATAATACCGCTTCGCATTATCTCCGATATATATGCGGCACTGTTAAGACCGAAAACGATCATGGACACCTGCACGCCAGTCATCTTCACGCCCATAAGTGGCAACATAACATAGTAAAATACAAGCAGCTGGACAACCATAGGTGTTCCTCTGAATATTCCTACATATACACTGCATATTCCGTTAAGGACTCTCGGGAGAACTTTATACTGCGGTATTGTTCTGATTGCTGCGATGAGCGTACCGATGACAATACCGATTATAAGGCCTATAACCGCAATTAGAAGGGTGTTTTTCAACCCTTCTAATACCATGACATAGCCATTTTGTTCCACGAAAATCTCATAGAATCTATTAACTTTCAGACCAAAATTACCCATGTAAACCTCTTTCGCTTTAATTACTGCATTGCGTTAAGTGAATCTGTAATGCACTTAGCCGGTGCAGCATCAATAATTACATAATCAAGGTTGCCGTTTATGAGATCCTGTACTGCAAGTGAACCGTTCTTGTATCCTGTACCGGATGCCTTAAGTCCTGCAAATCCCATCTCTTCATCACCCTTAACATAAAGTGAACCTGTTGTTCCGTTCTGGTAACCAATCTTAACACTGCTGTCTAATTCTCCGAGAAGCTTCTCAACATCTTCCTTGGTCTTGCATGAATCAAACTTGGAGTCTGTTGAAGGAACTATAAGCTTCTGTGATGCCTGATAGTAAGAATCCGAGAAATTAACGTATTCCTTTCTCTCATCCTTAACCGTAAGACCTGCCATTGCGACATCGCATTTGTGCTGGCCTACAGAAAGACAAACAGAATCGAAATCCATGTTCTGGATTACGAGTTCTTTATTAAGATACTCAGCAAGTGCTGCTGCTATTTCCATATCGATTCCATAGTAGCTGTCACCCTTGGTGTACTCAAACGGCTCAAATGCAGCATTGGTAGCTACTACAAGCTGATCCTTGCTGTCATCAAGTGTTGCTGACTTAACTGCAACCGGCTCACCGTCTCCGAAATAGTGATTACAAATCTCATCGAACTTACCGTTGTCCTTAATCTCCTTAGTGAACTTATTAACTGACTCAAGGAGATCTGCCTGATCTTTGTCAACACCGAAAGCGTATTCCTCACTTGTGAGGTCAATGTCTATAACCTTAGCTGTCTTCTTAGCTGTTCCGCTGCCGTTATCCTTCTTGCCGCATGCAAAAAGTGCTGTGGCTGCCATAACTGCTACAAGAACAAGTGCAATTTTCTTTTTCATATATTTTTCCTCCTGTTGATATTTTACTAGCACAATATAACACTTAATTTGTAAAAAGGCAATAAAATTCTGCATAACTTTACATTATTAACGTATCAAACACCAAATTATATCATAACATCGGATTTTTGCTTGCTGTGTTCTATTTTTTCATTCATTTTTCTGAAAGGAACCGCCAACGCAAGTCCTATTATCAATGAAATTACCACATAAATTCCCATCACCGCAAGGTATCGTATATAATTATGTCCGTACATTCCGCCTATGCATTCCCTCATCGCATTCATTCCGTATGGGAACGGCAGGTATTTATATATATTCCGGTACACCTGCGGAAGCGTCTCTATCGGGAATGTTCCGCCCGCGCCGGCCACCTGGATTACCATTACAATTACCGCGAGTGCCTCTCCGACATTGCCGAATGCCACAGTGAGCGAGTATATAAATAATGTGAACACCAGACTGCTTATTGCAGCTGCAAGCCAGTACAAAAACGGATGCGGGCATTGTATTTTAATGTAAAATATTTCACCCAGAACCGTTATAAGTGTCTGCGCCTGTCCCATAAGGAAGAAGAAAATATATCTTCCGAAGTACTGCTGATACGGTTTCACATTGGTTATCCCGGATTCCGGAAGAACCTTTACATGGACAATCGCAACCAGTATAAGTGCACCGACCCATAGTGCCAGTATCGTGTAAAAAGGTGCCATAGCCGAGCCGTAATTGGCTATCGGATATATTTCACGGGTGTCAACCTGTATAGGTGATGCGATAAACGATGCCAGTTTCGCCGGATCGGTCATGAGCATATCCAGCATCTCACCGTATTCGTCCGAATCAGCAATTTTATCAAGTGATTCTATCACACTGTCGAGTCCTGCAATTACATTATCAACCTGCGTCTTGGACTCAGTGACACCTGCAGTGCCGTCTTTAAGAATATCCTGATATTCATCCATAACACTGCTTACATCCGAGAAATCCCCATTTACACCTCCAAGCATCGTCTGTACATCAAGCATTGATTTCTGCACGGATGTCATTGTCTGCCTGATATCAGGTATAACCGAACTTTCAAGGCTGTTTCCGGCTGCCGACAAAGCATCACGGCATGATTGTATCTGCGCCTTGATATCATTATACAATGCCGTAATTCCTGCATCCACTGTTTCCTTATCGTTCCCGATGTTTTTCAGATCATCTTCAATGGCATCAAAACATTTATCAACCACTTCCGCCTGCGCTTTAATCTCATCCCCGGTCAGTCCCAATACCGCATTGTCATAAAGCTTCCTTATATAAGGAAGAACTTCTTTAAGTGAGTCCATCTTATCCATATCATCAATGCGGTCCGTAACCGAGTCAATTGCTGTATCAAGCTGATTTTCAAAATCATCCAGCGCGCCGTCCACCACTTTGAAGCTGTATTTTATCATATCGAGAACTGCCTGGGCATTGCCTGAATTATCAATTGCGGCTCCCTGTATGGAATTAAGTGTATCCTTACCATTATTGATCATGTCCTCAAGATTGGGCAGTACTGCCTGTCCTGCGGACATAAGTTCCGATACCGAGTCGGTTATACCCGTAAAAGATCCCAGAAGTCCCGAGCACAATTTCAGATTATCCCTTAACTGTGTGAGTTTGTCAGTGGCTGACGAAAGCACGTTATTATCCGTGCCCTGCTGCCCGATAATATTACTTACTTCCATAAGGCTCTGTGCCAGCGTGCTCACAAAAGTTGAGTTGACCTGCTCCTGAACGGCAGTTTTGGCTTTACCGGTAATCTTAGGAGCAATGGCGTTTTTCTTATCATTCTCATAATATGTAATCTCAGGGTGTTCAACATCGCCGCCCAGGAAACTTATCATGTCTTCGCTGAAATCTTCCGGAATAACGAGTGCCGCATAGTAATCTCCGTTATCAACGCCTTCAACCGCCTCTTTATCAGTGTCCGTAAAAACCCATCCGATCGTTTTGTTGGATTTGAGTCCGGAAATAACGCTGTCACCAACGTTCAGATCAATCGACGCGACCTTGCATCCCGCATCAAGTGATACGACCGCAACCTTAAGATTGGACGTTGAATCCGGTCCGTACGGGTCCCAGTTGGAAAAAATATTGAACCATGCATACAAAGACGGTATTATGCACAAACCCATAATTACCACAACAGCCACCACATTTTTGCTGAGTCTTCGCATATCCGCCAGAAAAATCCTAATTATGTTCTTCATGTCCGGCCTCCGTTCCATCTATTTTATCAAGTACATCACGAATCCTGTTTTCTATGGCATCATTGCCTATAAGATCATAATTCTCCATATCTTCATCCTGTCCGCGCAGTTTCGCCATACGCTCCATAAGGTTGTAATCCATATACTCAACTGTAATCAGATATGCCGCAAGTATAAAAAGAGATACAATCCACAATATCAAAAATATCACTTTGGAACTGCCGGTAAAAAAAAGCAGTGCCAGGAATATAAGCGGAATTATGATTATCAGTTTCAGACCCACCGCAATTCTTTTCTGATTCTTTCTATGTGCCTCTTTTTCATATTCAATTACCATATTGTATGCTTTACGATATTTGTCATTACTCATCTCAAGTCCCTCCTACATCATCTTCGTGTCTTCCATTCGCTTCTCAACGAAGTGGTTCCACTTAATAAAAGGTTTTCTTATGACCAGTCCGAGCACAAGCGCCGCCACCGCAAAAATCATCAGCTGCAGCAACGATTTTACATACATATTGCCGTACATTCCTCCGATTGTCTCACGCATCGCATTAATCGCATATGGGAACGGGAAGAAAATATATATATTACGATATACGGACGGCAGAAGTTCTATCGGGAATGTTCCGCCCGAACCCGCAATCTGGATAACCATTATTACCACCGCGACTGCCTTGCCTATGTCTCCGAACGAAAGCGTCAGCGAGTACACCAGCAATGTAAACACGAAACTTGTAAGTGAAGCGGTAAACCAGAACAAACCCTTGTCAAGGATCTGGCAGTGCAGCAGATATATATCGCCTAATACAACTACCAACGCCTGTATCTGCCCGAGTACGAAAAACAGCAGATATCTTCCGAAATACAGCTGATGCAGCTTAACGCCTTGAAGATTCTTAGGTTCGGCTTTAACCTTAACGAGTGCAGTTAACAAAAGTGCACCTACCCACAGCGCAAGCACGGTATAAAACGGTGTCATCGCCGAACCGTAATTGGCTATCGGATATACTTCCACGGTATCTATTTTCACCGGTTCGGAGAAAAATTCCCCATAAGTATCCGGGTCACCGCTCATAAGCTTCCTAAGTGCCTGCACCCTTTCATCTTCTGTCGTGCCATTAAAAAGTTCTGTCACAGACTTAAGTTTCTCACTCACGCCCTGAATGATCACCTGCATCTGCTCAAGGCTCTGATTGGTACTACCAATCGTCGATACCATTCCGTCAAAAATCGTTCCTGTATTTTCAAGTGTTGTATTAATGCTTTCAAGCAATGTATTAACAGTGGCAAGTATCTGTTCCGTATTAGCAAGTATTCCGTCAATCTGTGGCATGAGACTGTTTGTGAACATATTACGCATATTGGAAGCATAATCTTTGCATGTCCTTACCGCATCCTCAACACTGTCTGTCTTTTTGGCAAGCTCTGCCTCTATCCGGGAAGTTACTTTATCTGCCGCATCCGTAATACCCAGTCCATTGATAACTTCTCTTATGTCATCGGCATTTCCGATTACAGACCCGATGGCATTCAACGCATCCTGCGTCTCTATATCATAATCCGACGGAAGCTTTATTCCCTTAATGGCCGCCTCAAGCTTAAGCGCCTCTTTCTTAAGTGTATTGACATCCTTCATCGTCTGTATCATATCGTCCGCCATTTTCCGGACATCATCGGTAACCGTTGTATTCTCCAGTTCCGATACCACTTTATCGAGTGATGACTCTATCTGCGCCACGCTTTCTTTTACCTTGGCGTTAAAATCACTGAGACTTGTCCTCGTGGTGCTTATTCCGTTCTGCACTCCGGTCACATCATCAATTCCGGTATCAACCTGTCCTTTAAGGCTGTCAATCTCGTCCTGTGCCTTCCCCACCGACGTGGTAAGCTCTTTATTGGCTGATATCAGGCTTTCTATCGTAGTCTCATATGTTATAAGATTATTATTAACTGCTGTAAGCTTGTCCGTAAATTCCTTTATTTTATTATTGGTTTCAATCTCTCCCGATACATTGTTGGTCTGTTCAAAAACCGTACGTATCACTACATCAACAAACTGTGCGTCGATACTCTGTTGCAGTGTCGATACCGCCGTATCGGTTATTTTCGTGGCTACGGCATTCTTCTTCTCATTCTCATAATAGGTAATTCCCGGGTTGGCAAAACCTTCCGCAAACATATTAAACATTTTATATGAGAAATCCTTCTCTATAACAACAGCCGCGTAATAATCGCCGCTTTTCACGCCTTCGATGGCTTCTTCCCCTGAATTTACCATCGTCCACCCTATTGCCGTATTCTCTTTAAGGTTGTCGAGGATTTTCCCGCCCATATTCTGCACCGTACCGTCCTCACCCGTATATCCCTCATCCTCCGAGTACGCCGCAATCTTAATATTACCCGTATTGGCGTACGGATCCCAGTTAGAATATATATTAAACCACGCATACAGCGATGGCAGAATACATAATCCGATTATTATTATCAATGCCAGCACATTCTTTACAAGACCCCTGACATCCGCTTTAAAAATTGCCAGTATATTCTTCATAGCTTAAACTTCCTCCTGAAATTTATCGCACCCTCATAATACAACAAGAGGATGATTTTGGCAATGCAACCGGACAAGTTAACCAAATAAAAAAACTCTCCGGCAGGTTATCCCTTCCGGAGAGTCTCTTATCATATGTGATTAATGTTCATACCAACCGAGTACGCCCGGTGTGAGATTCATATTGATCTGCTTAACCTCCTGATATTCCTCAAGGCCATGGACACCAAGTTCACGACCGATGCCGCTCATCTTGTATCCTCCCCAAGGAGCCTCGTTGAATGTCGGATTGTAACAATTGATCCAGGTAATGCCGGCGCGGATTTCCTTGATAATGCGGATTGCACGGGTTGCATCGGAGGTAAATACCCCGCCTGCCAGACCGTAAGGAGTGTCGTTGGCAAGAGCAATAGCCTCCTCTTCCGTCTTAAAGGTCTGGATTGTAACAACAGGTCCGAAGATTTCCTCTTTTACAATCGTCATATCCGATGTACAGTTATCAAAAATAGTAGGTCTTACGAAATAACCCTTTGCACACTCTCCCTCAGTGTAACGGAATCCGCCGCATACACAAGTTGCGCCCTCTGCTTTACCTTTCTCTATATAGGAAAGAACACGGTTCATGTGTTTCTCGGAGATAAGCGGTCCCATGTCCGGATTGTCGAGTGGATTGCCAAGTGTCATTGCGTTGGCACGTTCTGCAAGCCGCGCTACGAATTTATCCTTGATGGATTCCTCAATAATAATTCTTGAACCGGCGGAGCATACCTCGCCCTGATTGAAGAAAATACCTATCATTGCCCATTCAACAGCGCCTTCAAAATCAGCATCCGCAAAGATGACGTTAGGGGATTTACCGCCGAGTTCGAGGCCGATTTTCTTAACGTTGCCGGCTGCCGCACGCATTATGGACTGTCCGACTGCGGTGCTTCCGGTAAATGTTACCATATCCACATCAGGTGATGAAGCCAGAAGGTCGCCAACCGTACTTCCCGGTCCTACTACGAGATTGACGGTTCCTTTTGGAAGACCGACTTCCTCAAATATCTCAAAAAGTTTAATTGTTGAAAGCATTGTGTCGGAACTTGGTTTGAACACGATACTGTTGCCTGCCGCAAGTGCCGGAGCGAGTTTCCAGATGGCCATAAGGAACGGATAATTCCAAGGTGTTATCTGGGCGCATACGCCGACCGGTTCGTGAACCATATACGAGTGCATTGTACCGAAGTTGCTGTTTACCTCATATACGCCTCCGCACGGAGCTTTGATAAGGCTCGCGTAATATCTGAAGGTGTGGAGTCCGTCATCAACGTCACCCTCTGCCTCTCTAAGCGGCTTGCCGTTATCGATGGCATCAAGTTTTGCAAGCTCCGGAAGGTATTTTTCTATGGTATCTGCTATCTTAAGGAGAATATCACCTCTCTGCTGTGAATCCATGTCACGCCATTCTCTTGTAACGTAGAATGATTTCTTGGCCGCGGCAATGGCACGGTTGGTATCCTCAAGGCTGCTTTCGTAAACCTGAGCAATAACCTCTCCCGTTGCAGGATTTATTGAATCAATTAACTTACCGGAGGTTCCTTCTGTCCATTCTCCATCAATATACATTTTCTTAATTTCCATTATGTAACATTCCTCCTGTTGGTGTTATTTCTTTAACTTGGTCCACATTGCATCATATATAGCAAGTGTGTCCGTATCGAGGTTGGATACATATTCACCTGAAGCAATTACATCTGCCGGAGGATTCTTTGCCTCGTTGCTCTTATACTCATCTCCGAGTTCTTCAACTGCCTTGGCATTCGGGTTAAGGTACGGAAATTCCTCCGATACTTTCTGTGATGTCTCTGAATCAAGCATATAATTTATGAATTTCATCGCATTCTCTGAATTCTTGGCTGTCTTAAGTACTGCCCAGTTATCCATGAATACATAAGGTCCTTCTTTTGGAAATACGATTTTGATTGCCGGATTCTCTTCCTGTGCAAGTGCGATCTCTGCTGCCCAGCAGTAACCTACCGTACAGTCACCTGAGATAAGCGAGCTCTTCGGTGAATCTGAATCGTATACTTTAACATTGTCCTTAAGTTTAAGAAGTTTCTCCTCTATCTTGGCAAGCTTGTCAGTGTCAGTCTCATTCATTGAGTATCCCATGCTTCTCGCTGTCATACCGATTACGGCTCTGTAATCATCAAGAGATACAATGCTTCCTTTCAGATCTTCGCTGAACAGATCGTCATAACTTGTTATCTCTTTGGAAACTTTATCCGTGTTGACCGCGATTGCTGCGACACCGCCCTGATAAGGTACGGAATATTTGTTGCCCGGGTCATATGATGGATCAAGAAATGCGCTGTCGATGTTCTCAATATTGGTAATTACATCTTTATCAAGTTCCATCAGCATATCCTGTGCTATCATCTGTTCAACCATATAATCTGAAGGCTGTACTATATCATATGTTCCGGCCGATTCGGTTTTTACCTTTGCAAGCATATCCTCATTGCTTGAGAAAGTCGTCCAGTTAACCTTGATTCCGTATTCCTTTTCAAAATCTTCGATAACTGATTCCGGAACGTATTCTGTCCATGTAAAAATATTAAGTTCCCCGTTTGATGCTGATTTTTTACCGCATCCGGTAAATCCTGCAAGTGATAATACAAGCATCAGTGAAAGTGCTACGCATACAATTCTCTTTCTTTTCATAATATCTCTCCTTTCCAACCACTATGCCTTCTTAAGCAGCTTTTTTATAAGTCCGCTCTGTGTCAGTATGACAAGAACGGTTGTGCCGATAAGAATAAGGGTTGATAACGCATTTACGTCCGGTGCAACACCACTTCTTATGCTCTCATATACTTTGAGAGGAAATGTCTTGGTCTGTCCGTTGACGAAGTAACTGATGATAACATCATCTATGGAAAGCGTAAATGCAAGAAGTGCACCTCCGCCAATTCCCGGTGCCAGAACCGGAAGCGTTATCTCGAAGAATGTTCTTATTCTTCCCGCTCCCAGGTCCATGCTTGCCTCTTCTATTGACATATCGTAACCGCCAAGTCGTGCACGCACGTTAAAAATCACAAACGGTACACAGAATGTCGTGTGGGCAATTATAAGTGTAAGCATGCCTCTCGGAATATTGATGTTGGAAAAAAGCGTAAGAAGCGCAATTCCGAGGACGATTTCCGGAATAACAACCGGTATATACAAAAGTCCGTCAATAGCGGCTTTGCCTTTAAATTTAAATTTGTACATTCCTACCGAAGCCAGCGTTCCTATGATCGTTGCAAGTATCATGCTTGTTATCGCAATAATCATTGTGTTTCCGAATGACTGTAAAAGCGTCTGGTTATCAAACAGCTTGACATACCAGTCTAACGAAAAGCCTTTCCAGCTCAGGTATGGTTTGGATCTGGTCGCATTAAACGAATTGGCCACTATGTATATAATGGGTGCGAACAAAAACAAATATATTAATGAACAAAAAATTATACTGAATATCTTTTTTAATTTTCTCTTGGTTCTTTTTTTCATATGCTATACCCCCAGACTGTCCATATCGCCGCCAAGCTTCTGATAAATCTTTACCAGAATCAGCGTTACGAGGATAAGTATAATCGAAAGTGCTGCTCCTAACGGCCAGTTGTTACCGCTCTGGAACTGACGTTCTACGAGGTTGCCGATTACATCTGAATTGCCGCCGCCAAGTATGTCAGCTACGAAGAAATATCCGAGACACGGTATAAATACCATAATGCTTCCCGAAAAAATTCCTCCTGATGTAAGCGGAAGTATTACATTGAAAAATGTTTTCGGTCCTTTGGCTCCGAGATCCGCCGAAGCTTCGAGAAGGCTTCCGTCCAGTTTCTCAATTGCCGTATAAAGCGGCAGAACCATGAATGGGAACAGACAGTAAACCATACCAAAAATTGTGGTGCCCTGCTTGTAAAGGAAGTCAATCGGTTCGCTTATAAGATGTAAATTCATAAGGAAGGTATTGATCCAGCCGTTTGTGCCAAGAAGTGATCTCCATCCGTAAATTCTGATGAGAGAGTTCGTCCAGAACGGTATAATTACAAGCATATACAGAAGATTTTTCCTTTTACTTTTGGTTCTGGCTATTATATATGCAAACGGATACGCCAAAAGGATGCACACAACTGTTGTCGTAAGTGCAATTATAAGCGAATGAAGATATATATCCACATAGTTGGAATCTGCAAGTCTCTTATAATTGTTAAGCGTAAAATGATAACTTACATTGTAAAATTCATCAAGTCCGCAGAAGCTCATGATAAAAACATACACAAGCGGTGCTGCTACAAACACCAGAAGCCATATTGTCACGGGTCCGACCATTGAAATGGCCGGCAGCGTTTTGGATTTAAATCTGTGCTTTGTCATACAAACCGCCTCCCTTACGCAAATACTGCATTTTCAACAGCCTGATAAAATCTGTTATCAAGATTGTGAATGAGCACTGCATCTTCCTTATTCCAATACAGACATACAACATCTCCGATTGCCGGTACTTCCTCGCCGGCAAGACGTTCTATTTTTACCTGTGTCTTATTAGGAAGTTCAGCCACACATTTCACGATATTTCCTACATATATGTAATCCACTATTCTGGCAGCTATTGTAAATCCTTCGACCGGTTCATATGAGTATTTCATCTTCTCCGGTCTTACAGATACGGTTATAAATTCACCGGCGGCAAAATCTGCACCGCATCCGGTAATATCACCGTTCTCAATTCCGATTGTGATGTTATCACCGTCCACAATCTTGGCCATTCCTTCAAAAATATTGGTCTCACCAATGAATGTTGCGACAAATTTGGTCGCCGGATGTTCATATATCTCGGTAGGTGTTGCAATCTGATCCATGACACCGTCATGCATAATTGCAATTCTGTCGCTCATCGTAAGTGCCTCTTCCTGGTCATGCGTTACATATATAAAAGTAATGTTGAGTTTTTTCTGAAGTCTCTTAAGTTCAAGCTGCATCTGCTTACGAAGCTTTAAATCAAGTGCGCCAAGCGGTTCATCAAGAAGAAGAACCTTAGGTCTGTTTATCAGTGCTCTTGCTATCGCAACTCTCTGTTTTTGTCCGCCTGAAAGCTGGTTAGGATATCTCTTCTCAAATCCTTCAAGCTGGACGAGTTCCATCATTTCCTTAACTCTTTCGGCAATCTCCTTCTTCGGGACTTTCTTCATTTTCAGCCCGTATGCAATATTGTCATAAATGGTCTTATGCGGAAACAATGCATAACTCTGGAATACCGTGTTTACATCTCTCTCATACGGTTCTTTCTCTTCTATAGCCTCGCCTTCAACTTTGATGCTTCCGGTCGTCGGCTCTTCAAATCCGGCAATCATTCTGAGAGTTGTTGTCTTACCACATCCGGATGAACCTAAGAGTGTAAGGAATTCTCCTTCCTCCACGGTCAATGTCAGATCCTTGACAACATGATTGGTTCCATATATTTTGTTTACTCCGGTTAATTCAACTATGTTCTTTCCCAAAGTTATCACCTCTTTCTTATGATCCGGCCAGTGCCGCCGGTGCTTCTCGTGTAAGATGCGGCTTAAAGAGCCTTATCTCCTCGCTCACCTGTTCTGATTCGGATGGCCTCTTCAACAGGTTTGATAAAAATCTTACCATCGCCGACGTGATCGGTAGCAAGCTTTTCACGAACCTTCATGATAATTGGTTCTACTACACTGTCTTCTACAACGACTGATACCATCATCTTCGGAAGAAGGTTAATTGTTGTCTTAAATCCTTTGATTTCGTTGACTCCGGTCACACCTTTCTGTGCGCCACATCCCATAGCTGTTGTGATGGTCATGCCACCACAGTTAATCTCATCGAGAATTGATTTAACTTCCTCGAGTTTCTCCGGTCTGATAATCATGCTAATTTCTTTCATAATGATCCTCTCCTTATCCTGAAATTGAAATTAATAGCGAGCACTTTCATACTCGTCAACATAACAAAAAAGGAGCCAATCTTTTCGATTAGCTCCTTCGCTTTACGGATATATTACTATCATCTTTTTATCGTTTCAATACTTAATTATAACCATTTTAATACTTATTTGGGGTAATTTTTATGTTGCTATTTTACCATTCTGAATAATTGAACCCTGTTTCTGACACCCGTTTTACGATATATATTCAATATATGCTTCTTGAGTGTATTTATGCTGATGCTGAGTTCATCGCACACTTTCTGGTTCTCTTCACCGTCCACAAGTGCCGCCAGAACTGTTGATTCGCGCCTGGTAAGATCATAACGTTCGCCCATCTCAATAACGGACATCTTGCGTCCCTGTCCGTCATTACCGTATCTGTCCTGATACAGCCTGTATGCCAGATGGTCTTTCATCATGTCCATTACAAACACATCGTCATATGCAAAATTATCCTTGCCTATAGTTCTATACAAAGTTATAACACCAAGAAATTCCTTGTTGTATCCGAGAATTATCTGCAGTGAATAGTGCCAGCTGTTTGGTTTGTAGACTTTTCTGTAATATTCCGTCTGCACACGTTTCTCATCAGATATAATATCTGTTTCACGGTAAACCATACTCTTGCCACTATACATAATGCCGCGGCTGTAATCAAGTTCACTGTATTTGGACGAGCCGTCTTCATCGCAGTTATATGTTACCTGATCAACCAGTCTGCCGCTATCATCTGCCGCCGCCAGATAGAAATCAGCACTGTCAAAGTCCATAATCATCTTAAGCTGTTCAAGCAGTGCCGTTCTCATAACCGTAACATCCTCAGTAGTGTAAATCTTATATATGATACTATTAAGTATCATCCAGTCGTTTGTCTCCAATGTTTTCACAAGCTCATCCTCCTTAATTTTATTTTTGATAACGATTATGAACTCTCTTTTTGGATTAGTCAATTTCGTTTTTCTACTCAAATTTGTTATAAAATTAATCATTTGGGGTAAATTTTCTTGCGATTGGAGTGTATAGTAATGCCCGGCAAATGCTGCAGACATCTGTCGGGCTTTGTAAATTACTGTTCTTTGTAGAAGTTAATAAGACATCCTGCAAGAATTATTCTGCGCTCATCATCGGTAAGTTCACCAATCTTAAGTTCAAATTCTTTCATGTCCTTATTCACAACATATGCTTTCACGCTTGATGCTTTGGTCTTGATAGCATCGGCAATTCCCGGTACAAAAATATAATCAAGATTCTCAAACGGAAGTTCACCCTCATCAATAATGAAAGGTATCATACCCCAGTTGATGAGGTTGGAACGGTATCGCTTGGTTGCATACTCGTTGGCGATGTTGGCCCATCCGCCAAGTACCTTCTGACATGATGCAGCCTGTTCCCTGGCCGAACCGTCACCCGGTTTAACCGCAAAAATCGTACTTCCGACACCGGTATTTTCTCTGCTTACATCAAATGTTTCTTTGATCTTATGCATTATATCACGAAGCTCAGGAAGTGCTTCTCCCATGCAGTTACCGGCTTCTCTTGCCTTCTCTGCTTTCTGAACTTCTTTGGCGCGTCCTACATAAAGCGGATCCTTTCTCGAAAGTGCAAACTCCGCAAGGCCGAGCGGATTGGAACGGAATGAGGATGTCTCTCCGGAAGGAATAAGCTCATCCGTCGTCGTAACCGGATCATGAATCTCGGATACACACTTGATAATGAGGTTCTCCGGAAGTGCTACCATCTCAGGCCAGTCTTTGATGTTCGGTCCGAACTGAATTTCCTGCTCCGGATCCGCAACTCCGTGACTGTCAAAAACTCTGTTAGCATATATATTACTATCAAAATGATACTTAGGTCCCGTATATTCAACATCAATATCTGTTGCTGCAGTAAGGTATCCTTTGTTAGCCGCTGTTGCTGCAATCGAACGCGCATCCATAAGCGCAACTGATGCAATCTGGCCCTTCTGCAGCTTGGATCCTTCTCTGTTCGGGAAGTTACGTGTCGAATGTCTGATTGAAAATGCATTATTGGCAGGTGTATCTCCGGCACCAAAACAAGGTCCGCAGAACGCTGTCTTAACTATGGCACCTGTCTCCATAAGGTTCGCAAGACGTCCGTTCTTCGCAAGCTCCATATAAATAGGTGTACTTGCCGGATAAATGCTTAATGTAAATTCATCAGCACCGATTGAATGTCCGCGGAGAATATCGGCAGCATCACATATATTCTCAAATCCACCGCCGGCGCATCCTGCGATAATTCCCTGGTCAACATAGAGTCTGCCATTCTTAATCTTATCCGTGAGCTTGAAATCAACCTGTCCGTCAAGGCTTACAAGTGCCTTCTTCTCGCAGTCGTGAAGAATATCTTCAAGGTTAGCATTAAGTTCTTCTATTGTATAGGTATTGCTTGGGTGGAACGGCATGGCAATCATCGGCTTAACCTTATCAAGGTCAACATATACAACGCCGTCATAGTATGCCACGCTGCCCGGATTAAGTTCTTTATAAGATTCACTTCTTCCGTGAATATCATAAAATTCCCTGATTCTGTCGTCAGTCTTCCATATAGATGAGAGGCATGTTGTCTCTGTTGTCATAACATCTACACCTATTCTGAAATCAGCGCTTAAATTGGCTACGCCCGGTCCGACAAATTCCATGACTTTATTCTTGACGTATCCATTGGCAAAAACAGCACCGATAATGGCAAGTGCAACATCCTGAGGTCCGACTCCCTTGGCCGGTGAACCTGTAAGATAAATAGCCACAACACCCGGCATATTAATGTCATATGTTTTATTAAGGAGCTGTTTAACAAGCTCAGGTCCGCCCTCACCAACTGCCATCGTTCCGAGTGCACCGTAACGGGTATGGCTGTCCGAACCGAGAATCATCTTACCGCCTTCTGCAAGCATCTCCCTTGCAAACTGGTGTATAACTGCCTGATGAGGAGGAACATATATTCCACCGTATTTCTTGGCGCATGTAAGACCAAACATGTGGTCGTCTTCATTAATAGTTCCGCCTACAGCGCAAAGACTGTTATGGCAGTTCGTAAGTACATACGGAATTGGGAATTTCTCGAGTCCGCTTGCTCTGGCAGTCTGAATAATTCCTACAAATGTTATATCGTGTGATGTGAGCTTATCAAACTTAATCTCAAGCTTTTCATCATTACCCGATGTATTATGTGATGTTAATATATTATATGCAATAGTATTGTGTGCCGCCTCTTTCTTATCCGGAGCACTTCCAAGCTTAGCCGCAAGAACTGCAGCTGCTTCGTTATTGTCTTCAACAATCTCCGTGCCGCCTAAGAGGTATGCACCGCCCTGACTTAATCTGACCATTATGGTTCCTCCTGAAATTTGTGTATATACATTAATATTAAACTACGGCGCATAAAAAATCAAGACGGTTATCCCCCTTCTTTCAAACGTTTTTTTAACTCTGTTGGTTTACTTTGTCCGTAAAATATGAGAAAATATGTGTATACTATTATTCCGGAGGTAATTTATATGGCAATAAGAAAAGAATTCGGTTTCCCGTCGAGAGACGGCATAAATACTTGCCATGCCTATTCATGGTCACCTGATGATGGCAATATTCGTGCAATTTTTCAAATCGTCCACGGTATGGAGGAGTATATGGACCGATATGATGATTTTGCATCATTTATGGCAGGTCACGGTTTCCTTGTGGTCGGCGAAGACCACCTTGGCCACGGACTCACCGCTGCAACAGAGAAGGACCTTGGGTATTTTGCCGAGCACGATGCCGAGACAATTCTTGTCCGCGACGTTCACCGTCTCAAGAAAATAACCCAGGAAGCTCATCCAGGTGTGCCTTATTATATACTTGGTCACAGCATGGGTTCTTTCATCTTCCGCAAATACCTTACAATGTACGGCACCGGCATCGATGGGGCAATCGTCATGGGAACCGGCGTAATGCCTTCATTTGTAACCGGCTTCGGTATTTTTCTCACGAATTTTTTGAGACTTTTCCGCGGAGACCGCTACAAGAGTGCTTTTATTGACAAGCTTGCATTCGGCAGTTACAACAAGCGCATCCCCGACGCAGAATCCCCAAGCGACTGGCTTTCACGCGACCGCAACATAATCGATAAATACCGTGATGACCCGTATTGTACTTTTACTTTCTCACTTAACGGTTACAGAACGCTTTTCAAGCTTCTTAAATTCGTATGCAAGGAGCGTAATCTTACTTCGATTCCGCATGACCTGCCGATTCTCGTGACCGCAGGATGTGAAGACCCTGTCGGCAATTACGGCAAGGGTCCGTCTGCTGTGTACACGCAGTATAAGAAACTTGGCATCACTGATGTTACCTTAAAGCTTTACCCTGACATGCGTCATGAAATCCTTAACGAGAAGGACCGTGATGTTGTATACAATGATATTTTGGCCTGGATTGAAGCGCATATGAAATAAATGGATAATCTGCTCCCGATATGGTAATAATTCTATTGAAATATTACAAGGAGTACTATCATGAATATCGCTTTTTTCAATACCAAACCTTATGACAGACTGTGGTTTGAACCACTCAGCAAGGAGTATGGCATGAAAATTCATTTTATTGAATCTTCACTGATGCCGGACACCGTTATCCTCGCAAGTGGCTTCGATGCAGTCTGTATTTTTGTAAATGACAATGTAACTGAACAAATTGCCGAGGCACTGGCTTCTCTCGGTATCAAACTTATTCTTCTGCGCTGCGCCGGTTTTAACAACGTAAATCTTGATGCCACAAGAGCTCTCGGCATCACGGTTCTGCGTGTTCCAAGTTACTCTCCCGCTGCCGTCGCCGAATTTTCCATGGCTTCCATTCTGACGGTGAACCGCAAGCTTCACCGCGCTTATACACGCACCCGCGATTTTAATATGAGTATCAATGGTCTCATGGGTCAGGATCTCAACGGCAAAACCGCAGGTGTTATCGGCACCGGCAAAATAGGTCAGTGCATGATTGACATTTTCAACGGTTTTCATATGAAGGTTCTTGCTTATGATTTGTATCCCAATGAAAACCTTGACGCAATTTATGTCACCCTTGACGAACTTTTTGAAAAGTCCGATGTCATCTCACTCCACTGCCCTTTAACAGCTGACACATACCACCTGATAAACGAACTTTCAATCCGCAAAATGAAGCAGGGTGTCATAATTTCCAACACTTCCCGCGGCTCTCTCATCGATTCGGCCGCCCTGATTGACGGACTGAAGGAAGGTCATATAGGTGCTGTTGCCCTTGATGTCTACGAGGAAGAGGATGGCCTTTTCTACGAGGATGTCTCCAACAAGATAATCCAGGATGATATTCTTTCGCGGCTGTGCACATTTCCCAACGTTCTGATAACCTCCCACATGGGTTTTTTCACCAAAGAAGCCATGCAGGCCATCGCCGTCGAAACATTGCAGAATGCTTTTGCATACGAAAACGGCATGAAGCTTCTGAATATAGTGTAGCAAAGTGGAAATTTGTGGAAATCTGTGACTATCTGCATAAATTAGCTGTGGTAGATATCTTTTGTGATAATGTTGGCGCAGCGCGGCTGATTTATTGCCTTTTGTGATAATCCCGGCCGCGATTTTGGTGTAGTCAGTTATATTTCGTTCCGATTGTTGTGTCTGTTATCTAATTCGATGAGTGATTTCGATATAGTATGCTATACTTTTCGCATCTTTTTTATCATTTTCGGCGGTTTGGTGTGAAAATCCTGCTCTAAATCAGTATGTTTCCGCCCAAATATATCAATTATTAGACCTGTTTTAGGATAAAAGTGTCTTATTTTAAATAATTCATCATCAAAATTCACACCAGATTAGCTATTTTCCTCAAAAAAGTGATAGAATTAGAATATCCGATACTCAAAACGTATTATAAATCGCACTATGTCATCCGGAATATTTCCGGAATTAGCATCCACCCACAAATTAGGTCTTGAAATCCCAACTGAGTTGTGATATGATATCTATCGTTGATTGACGATGCGTGGCTCAGTTTGGTAGAGCGCTGCGTTCGGGACGCAGAGGTCGCAGGTTCGAATCCTGTCGCATCGACTTATTACAGCCACCTCTTTGAGGTGGCTTTTTTGGTTCCTGCGACCGGATCGGAGCGCAGACCGCAGGAGGCCCGGGGGACCTCCGTTTAGTAGTAAAATGTGACACCGAAAAAGCAATATTGTGGTGTATAATATGATTATTTCACACTTCTTTGGCAATAATCTGCAATTTGGTGATAATTAATTGCTATATAGGACACTTATTTATGATAATATATGAGAATAAATATGCTAAAAGATACATGAATTTTCACATATTACAATGTGAGACCTGCCAAATTGGCACCAAATTCCCCCAAAAATGCAAAAAAGTGAGATTTGGTAGATTTTAGCCCTGAAATAGTATCAATTAAAGCATTAAAAGACCTTGAATACATTACACTAAGCCTGAAATTATCCAATATAACGCAAACGCGCATATCAATTATTCACATTCTCTTTTTGGTTCCTGCGACCGGAGCGGCCCGAACTTCGGGCGCCTTCTTTCACCTTCTGATTGCAATCAAATTTCCCAATCATACCTTGCTTTTCTTACAATACTATGTTATGCTAATAATAAACAAACGGTCAGTCACCATAGGAGGATACAACATGAAGACAACAGAGCAACAGCACATCGAACGCAAAAATGAACTTATGGAGAAATGTTTTGAATGTTACGCAGAAAACGGACTTACAGGCACAGGAATTAAAGCCCTGGCAGATGCATGCGGCTGCACCAAAGCAAATTTATATTCATATTTCAAGAATCTTGACGAACTTATCATTGAATCCACAGCATATTGTATGTCAAAAGTCGAAGATGACTTTATGAAAAAAGCACCAACGGATCCGGAAGATGTAATGCGTTTTATCGAAGAAGTGCCTTATTGGACGGCCAAAAAACACGGCAGCAAATACCGGCTTATGTACCAGGTATATACACTGCCCAAATATATCGAACATGGCAAGAAATTTTTTGAAGGCGTCAATGAACGATACACCGAGTATGCCAAACTGCTTGAGCCCAAAATAGGTATACCGTACACAACCATAACGCCGTTAATATTTATATTCGTCCGCGCATGCGTACATTATGCCATGTTTGAGGACGAATACTATCTGAAAACACAGATGGAGGTATTAAAACAAGGCGTCAGCCTGTTTATAGAACATTACAAAAAATAATATATGTGGAGGTGTTTCGCGTGAAAAAACCTGTAATTGTACTTCTTAGTACATTGATGCTTGTATCTATTACTTTATCCGCAATCTGCATCGTACTTGTAAAGAAAAATATTACCGGGAAGGAATCCCGCCGGGTAGCCGTACAGTGTGGTCAGAGTGCTATTCAGTGGAAATACGACAACGAAACCGAATGGCATGATTTGGTGGACATTGCACAACTTACAGGAGCTGCCGGTCCGGCCGGACAGGACGGAAAAAACGGCACCAACGGTAAGGATGGCATTGACGGCAAGGATGGTGCCGACGGCAAGGACGGTGTCAATGGCAAAGATGGTACCGACGGCAAGGACGGTGTCAACGGTAAAGATGGTACCGACGGCAAGGATGGTGCCAACGGCAAAGATGGCATTGACGGCAAGGACGGCATCAATGGCAAAGACGGCATTGACGGTGTCGATGGTAAGGATGGCATTGACGGCAGAACTGTGGAAGTACGCAGTACGGATGCATATATCCAATGGCGTTACGATGATGGCGCATGGCAGAACCTTGTGGCACTCACCGACATTACCGGTCCTTCCGGCAGCACAGGTACCGATGGCAGAACTCCTGAATTCCGCGCCGATAACGATATGCTGCAATGGCGCTATGCCGGGGACTCAATATGGCTTAACCTCTATGATATGTCAACACTGCGTGGAAATGACGGTGCCGACGGCAAAGACGGCATCAACGGTCAGGATGGAAAAGACGGTATAGACGGTGTTGACGGCAAAGACGGTAACACACCGTTTATAGGTGACAACGGAAACTGGTGGATTGCCGGCTCCGATACCGGAGTAAAAGCTCAAGGCGCTGACGGTGCTGACGGACAGAATGGTGAGAACGGCAAAGATGGTATATGTTCAGGCTATTTTTTTGCTGACTGCAGTATCTCGGGCCACCGTCTTCTTCAAAATTACGCAGTCACACCATATTTTACGCAGAAGCTGAACAGCAAAGACCTGGTCTCCTGCTCCCAGAACAAGGTCACTTTGAAAAAGGGACATACATATATGGTATGCTTAAGCGGCTCGATAGGTGTAAGTTCAAATGACAACAACGGAAATTTATGTGTCGTTATGAAAGATGGGTACGATGACACCACATGCAAAAATGCCACACGCATCTATCAATATTACGCACCCAATTCAAAACCCAAAGTACCGCTTTATCAGTATTCGATAACGTATAACAGAATATATAATGCAAAGAATAATGACATTTCTCTGACATACTCTTTTGAGCAGGAAAACTATAACACAGTGCTTGACACGCTTAGCTGTACTTATACCGTCATCGCGCTCGACTGATTTATATCACAATAATTAAGAAGCCTTCTATGACCTATCTATTTCAAAACACCATATACTTCGTCGGATACAGGTTCACACCACTCGTTGGAACATTCCTCACCCGGAACTTCAACTGCGAGATGTGAGAACCACTCCGTCGGAGTGGCACCGTGCCAATGCTTAACCTCGGCAGGGATGTTAATGCAGTCGCCCGGTTTCATCTCTATGGCTTCCTTACCCTCTTCCTGATAATATCCGCGTCCTCCGACACATACGAGAATCTGTCCGCCGCCTCTCTTTGCATGATGGATATGCCAATTATTTCTGCAGCCCGGCTCAAAAGTTACATTAAAAATTCCAACCTGCTCTTTGGAAACCGGTGCGAGATAACTTTTTCCCACAAAATATTTCTCAAAAGCAGTGTTCGGCTCTCCTATCGGGAATATCATTGACTTCGCATGTGCTCTCATCGCCTCATCTTCGTATGGCATATCGCCCTCTCCCGGCTGCCACACCTCTTTGGCAAGATTGAATACCGCCCAGCCCTTAGGCCATCCTGTATAAAATGCTACATGTGTTATCACCGCGGCAATTTCCTTCTGCGTGACACCATGATTTTTCGCATTCTGAAGATGATATACGAGTGATGAATCGGTGATTCCCGAAGCCATAAGCGCAACAACCGTTATAATGCTACGGGTCTTGACATCAATATCCTGATTGTTCCAGTTCTCGCCAAAAAGGACATCATCATTAAAGTGAGCGAACTGCGGTGCAAACTCCGAGAGTGCATTTCTGCCCGCGGTCTGAATTATTTTCTCCATATAACATAACCTCCGGTTTTATAATGTGTTTACCCATGCGGCAATATCCTGTGCTGACATTCCGTTCAGAACCTTGCCCTCAATGATTTCCGCACCCGGTGCAGATGCCTTAAGTTCACTGACTGTATTGCCGAATCCGCTTCCGCCCGATGTGGCAAAAAGAACAATTTTCTTGCCCGCGAAATCATATGATTCAAGGAATGTGTTGATGATCGTCGGTGCAACGTACCACCAGATAGGGAATCCGAGAATAATCTCATCATAATCCGCAGTATTGATCGGTTTCTTAACTATCTCCGGTCTGAATTTCTTATCGTTCATTTCGACACTGCTTCTCGATTTTTTGTCCATCCAATTTAAGTCAGCCTTGGTATATGCTTCCTTAGGTGTAATTTCATATAAATCAAATTTGCCTGCCTGCGCAACTGTCTCGGCTGTTTTCTTCGTTGTGCCGCTTGCACTGAAATATGCTACTAATTTTCTGCCCATTTTTGTTACCTCCATATTAAAAAAGATATATAAGCTACCTTACATATCTATTCTAATTCTATATTTTATTTATGTCTAATACCTATATCAAATCATCATCAATGCCTTAAAGGCATTGATTTCTTCGATAAACTTATTTACCGCCCGAGAATTCGGTATGTTTCTGCGCCAGGCTATCACAGTGTTAGCTGTTATCGCAGGATACAATCTTCTCTGCACCAGCAGATCCTTACACCAGTACCTTGCCGCACCCTCAATCGATACCGGATAACCAAGTCCTGCCATTGCCATAACGCCGGCATTGGTTCCGAGATTACTCGTAAGCGCAATCTGTATCCTGTCAAAATCTTTGCCGAACCAGTTGGCCAGTTCGCTCTGCACATTCACACGTTCCGGAATTATAAGAGGTTTGTCGATAATATCCTGTTTCTTAATGTATTTATGCGATGCCAGCTCATCATCCGGCCTCATGCTTACGACCCAGTGGTCGCTGCCGACTAGCCTGATATACTCCATATCCTGTGTATCCACCGGTTCCATAAAAAGTCCTACGTCCACAAGTCCTTTATTCATCATCTCATATATCATGTCTGCTGTTGCAGTGTGTATTGCAATCTGGACCAGTGGACATTTGGATTTAAATCTGCGGCATATCTCTGCCAGCTTCTCAACCACCGCAAATTCGCCGCACCCTATGGTAACCGTTCCTTCAACATATTTGTCTGCTCCCTGCAGTTCTTCAATAGTGCGTCCCTCCAGATCTATGATTTCAAGTGCACGTCTTTTAAGCAGGATTCCCTCCTGCGTCAATGTAATATTTCTTCCTGTCCGCACAAAAAGTGATGTTCCAAGCTCGCTCTCAAGTTGTGCAAGCTGCCTTGACAATGTCGGCTGTGTCATATGTAACTGTTCGGCTGCTTTCGTAAAACTTTGTTCCTTGGCAACCATCAGAAAATACTTTAATACTCTGAGTTCCATTTTTACTCTCCGGATACACTAAAGCTCCCGGAAAAAATATTCCCGGAAGCTTATGATATCTATCTGTCGTTCAAATCAACATATTCCTCATGATGTCCGACATATTTATATGCCGGACGGATTATCTTGCCCTTATTGACAAGCTCTTCCAACCTGTGTGCGCTCCATCCTGCGATACGCGAAATAGCAAATATCGGAGTGAACATCTGCTCCGGTATTCCAAGCATTGTATATACGAATCCGCTGTAGAAATCGACATTCGCACATATTGGCTTCAATGTGTGGCGGGACTTGGATACAAGTTCCTTAGCTATTCTCTCAACCCTGTCATAAAGCTCAAACTCTTTGACAAAACCCTTCTCCTCAGACAGACGCTTGGCATATTCCTTAAGAATAACCTCACGCGGGTCTGATAATGTATATACCGCATGTCCGATACCGTAAATAAGTCCGGCATTGTCGAAAGCCTGCTTATCAAGTATCTTCTGAAGATATTCGCGAAGAGCATCCTCATCTTCCCAATCGGATACATGTTCCTTAATATCATCAAACATACGCTTAACCTTAAGGTTCGCACCACCGTGCTTAGGACCCTTAAGCGATGCAACAGATGCTGCAACCGTTGAATATGTATCCGTTCCGGATGATGTAACTACATGCGTGGTAAATGTTGAGTTATTACCACCGCCGTGTTCTGCATGAAGTACAAGCGCAACATCAAGAACCTTAGCTTCAAGTTCAGTATATTTACCATCAGGTCTGAGCATTCTCAATATGTTCTCAGCTGTTGAACATTGCGGATCCGGGTTACGTATAATAAGAACATCATCCATCTTAAAATGCATATATGACTGATATGCAAATACCGATATAACCGGCATCTTGGCAATAAGCTGCAACGCCTGTCTCAATACATTCGGTACAGAAATATCTTCAGCCATCTCATCATATGAATACAATGTGACGATACTCTTCTCCAATGCATTCATAATGTTACTGCTCGGTGCTTTCATAATAACGTCACGCACGAACTGTCCCGAAAGTTCTCTTAATCCTCCGAGAATATCTATAAACTGTCTTAACTGTTCCCTCGTAGGAAGCGCGCCAAATAACAGAAGATATGTTGCTTCTTCAAACGCAAATCTTCTTCTGTCGCCTTTGCGGATAAGATCCTGGACATTATATCCCTGGAAATAGAGACGGCCATCACACGGCACCCTGTCTCCGTCAACCACGTCGAATCCCACTACATCGGAAATCTCCGTGAGTCCCGTAAGAACACCCTTACCGTTGCTCTCTCTTAGTCCTCTCTTAACATCATATTCAATATATAAATTAGAATCAATGACACCGGATGCCATACAATATTTGACAAGCTCATCAAACTGACTGTCCAGTTCCGGTCTTAATTCCATCATCTCTTTATTGTTCAAGGGTCTTCCTCCTGTACGCTGATTAACCTTTATTTTACATCATTGAATGATATATTTCAAGTGCGCAATATCAACCTGAACTTAATAAAATTAATTTATATTCTAAATAACTTTATATATTTTCGTGCAAAATTCTCCAAGTTTAATTTCTGCGGTATTATCCACGACCTTTACAGACTCGTCCTCATCATAATGAACCGGCCCGTCAAAACAATCGGCATCAGATGCCAGAAGCAGCTTAAGACCCGACGCACCTTCAACATGACAATAATAATTTTCCTCCGGACTATTTGTAAATTTACACACTATCACCAGACGTTCCGTGGACGAGCGGCGTTCATACGCATATATGCACCGCCCTTCCTCATGGCAGTCAATCCACATAAAACCGTCATTGTCAAAATCCTTCTCCCATAATGCAGAATGCTCAAGATAGAGCTTATTAAGCTCCATCATATAACGATGAAATGCATCATGAACCGGATACTTTAGGATATCCCAGTCCTGTTCCCTCGTCTCATCCCATTCTCTTAACTGTCCGATTTCATTTCCCATGAAATTCAGTTTCTTACCCGGATGTGTATACATATACATATAGAGAGCCCTCGCCTGAGGGAATTTCTCATCATACTGTCCGTTCATCTTCTGCATAATGGTTGCCTTGCCATGCACAACCTCATCATGTGAGAACGGGAGTATAAAATTCTCCGAATAATAATACATCATAGAAAAAGTTAATTTATGATAATCTTTTATCCTATCGTCCATGCCATCTTTAAAATAGATAAGCGTATCGTTCATCCAGCCAAGGTCCCATTTGTAATCAAATCCGAGCCCGCCCCAGTCGGCGCACTTGGTAATTCCCGGATAAGGACTGGAATCCTCCGCAGCCAGAATGATCGACGGATACATTCCCTTAAGTCCGCGGTTCATATATTGCAGAAATTGAAGTGCATTTCTATTAATTCCGCGTCTGGAATCACCCTGCCAGTATATGATATTGCTTATGGCGTCCATTCGAAGTCCGTCAAAATGATATTCCTTCAACCAGTAATTAGCACAGGACTGCAGGTAACTTTGAACCTCTCCGCGGGAGTGATTGAAATTCTTGCTTCCCCATTCGCTGTATCCGACATCGCAGTTCGGATATTCATATATTGCGGTGCCGTCATACATTGACAGGCCATATCCATCCACCGCAAAATGCACCGGCACAAAGTCAAGCAGCACTCCGATTCCATTCTGATGGCATTTGTCTATAAATTCCCGCAGTTCGTCCGCTGTTCCGTAACGTGATGTCGGGCTGTAAAATCCTGTAGACTGGTATCCCCACGAATTATCACACGGATGCTCTGCAATCGGCATCATTTCGACATAATTATATCCGTTTTCCTTAAGATAAGGTATCAGGATGTCGGCAAGCTCATTATACTTATACCAGCCATTCTCATTCTCCGGATTGGTTTTCCACGAGCCGGCATGGATTTCGTATATATTAAGAGGACCCCTGCGGCAGTCCGAACGGTCGCGCATCCATTTCGTATCATGAAATACATATCTGTTCATATCTCTGGCTATTGAAGCACTGTCAGGCCGTAATTCCATCCCAAATCCATACGGGTCGCAATGTTCCGTCACGCTGCCATCCCTTCCGTAAATACGGTATTTGTACATCATTCCATCCTCGACACCGTCTGTGATCAGTTCCCAGAACTTACCGTCGTGAATCCGGTTCATCTCATAGTCCTTCCAGCCGGTAAATTCCCCGATTACCGTAACCCTCGATGCATTCGGTGCATAAGTGCGGAAATAACCTCTGTTTCCATCCAGATGGCAGCCCAGAAAATCATATGCGTCAAAAATTTTGCCAGTATAAAATCCGTAAATATCCATTCCATCCTCCATTTAGCAACGCATGTCGTATAATTGACACCAGTCGTTTTAGTATGATATATTTATTTTATACTCATTTATTACCTATTTCCACCAACGGATTTTTAAATAAGTATGATAAACAACTAATCACTCAAATTGTCTAAAAAGGAGACTGCTATGGATTTAAGAATTGAAAGAACCAGGCGCAGCATTATCAATGCATTCATTGAACTGCGTTCAGCCAAAAATATAGAAAAAATAACCGTGAAGGAACTTGCCGAGAAAGCATGTATCAATAAAGCGACTTTTTATCAGCACTACCACGATATATATGATTTATCGGGACAGCTTGAAGACGAGCTTATCCGAAATGTGATCAATTCCATTCCCGACCCGGAGCTTATAATAACAGATACTCCAAAAGGATTTGCAGAATATTCTTCCGCTATACTCTCACAAAGCGGACTGTTTCACATTCTTTTTGCCGGAAGCCGGCGTACTGTTTTATTGGAAAGACTCGATTATGAAATCAAGAAATTAATATATGAAAAAATGCCGCAGTACAAGGACAGTCTAGAGTTTGATTTACTCTTTACCGTCCTTATACACGGCACATTTGATGCTTTTCTTACACATACCGATAAAGATGTCGCACAAGTTATAGATATCCTCGGCAACATAAGCAACTGTATGGTATCCGGCTACCGGAATTTAATTTAATCATTGATAATAAATCCCGCAAGGAGTTCGTTAAGCTGCTCTGCTTTCTCGGCAAGATTCTCGGCTGCACTGTCAAGTGACTCAATCTGTGAAAGCTGTGACTGCGCATTGGTGTATACCGTTGCCGTACCTGATGCGGTCTCAGCCGATACTGCCGATATACCTTCCATTGCACCAAGAGTCTGTTTACGGGCATCTTCCATATTATTAATATCACTGCTTATAGAATCCAGAGATTCTGTAAATCTTGACATATGATCATTAATCTGTTCAAAAGCCTTGGCTGTCTCGGAAACTGTTGTCTCCTGCTTGCTGACAATTCCTCTTGCCTCGTCCGCTATACCAACAACCTCTCTTGTATTGCTTGTAATCTCTTCGATAATCTTGCTGATTTCTTCCGCAGATTCCCTGGACTGTTCAGCAAGTTTACGGATTTCCTCCGCAACTACCGCAAATCCCTTTCCAGCCTCTCCGGCTCTTGCTGCCTCAATTGACGCATTAAGTGAAAGGAGATTCGTCTGGGCTGCTATACTGTTAATAGCTTCAATGATATTACCGATTGTAAGCGATTTCTCTTCGAGAAGTCTGATTGACTCAATAACACTTCCGGTAATTCTGGTTGTCGCCACGGCACTTTCTGTCATTGTTGAAAGACTGTTCTTACCGTCTTTTACAACCTTCTCAGTGCTATGTGCCATATTCATGATATCTACGGAACTTCCCTGGACATCATGTATCTTCTGTGATAATGTATCCATCTGTGACAGGCATCTCTCGGATTCGGTATCAAGATTAGCCGTTCCTGTCTCTATCTCCTTGATCGAATGCTGAATCTGATCTGATGATTCATGAATCGATCTCGAATTCTCAGTAACAAGTTCAGAAGCTGCCGCAACTTCATGTGCAACCTCCCTCACCTTGCCGATAATGTGGCACATGCTTTCTGCCATGCCGTTGACCCCGGCCGCAAGAAGTGCAAATTCATCCTTACGCGATGTAATAACTCTTGCGTCAAGATTTCCGTCTGCGATAAGTCTAAGCTGTTTATTAGTCTTATTTATTGTGCCGCTTATACCTCTTGAAAATGCCATTGCTATAAGTCCTGCTATAATAGCTGAAACAATTACAAGTATTATTGTAAGAAGTTTGATTTCCGAAGCCTGCTCCGTGAGTACGCTTTCAGGAACAAGTGCACATATTGTCGCTCCTCTTCCGCTAAGCACCGAATATATAAAAAGATATTTTTCTCCGTTATATTTTACATATTTCTGTCCTGAACCTTCACTGGAATCAGCAATGTCCTTATAGAAATCCTTATCTGTAAAAATAGGCTTCTCCGGGTTCGTTCCATCGCTTAAAAGTTCTGTACCGTCAGTTGTAATTATCGCTGCAATTGTTCCCTTGCCAACCTGAAGGGATGAAATCGCATCCGTTACAACTTCCTTATCAATATCAACGATAAGATATGCGCTATAATCCTTCATATGGCGCACAAGTCTCAATCCATAATCGTCGGAACTTGTTCCCATTGCACTGTCTGCTGCCGATTCATTACCGAAAAGATAGAAATTATATGCATCATTCTTCGATATCGAGCCATTTTCCGTATCGGCATAAGCACTGTACAGCTTATCCGTTTCCGTATTGGTCGTTATAAGTGATTTTACATTGTCAGCAAGTATGTACATATTAGTTACGGAACCGTCTGTTGTAATGTTCTTCTTCATCTCTTGGGAAAATCTATTTCCAAATGAAATGCTTTCACTCTTATTCATAAGATTCTTAAAATAAACGCTTAAATCCGCATTGTTAAGATATTCTTTGTATTTGTCCTGGACATTGTCCACTGTAAGCCTGAAGAACTCATTGGTCATGCCTATGGTCTGACTCATACTGTCCTCATAACTCTTTATAATACCTTTGGATGCCTTAGCGTATGAGGATACACCAAGAACAACTATTAAAATCACTGGTATAAGAAATCCTGCAACCATTTTGATGCCGATTCTCCTGCCCCAGAATATTTTATTAACGCCGGCTGCTTTCTTCTTAGGTCTGGCTGCCTTAGGCGCTTTGACAGGCTTAGCTGCCTTTACTGCCTTTACTGCCTTTACTTTGGGCTCTTTAATTTTCTTAGGCTTAGTCATCACTATTTCTCCTTCCAAGGTACGCTATCGCCGAGTGAGCCGCTATATTGCCCTCTCCGACTGCTTTACTTATCTGATATGGTGTTCCGGTGCAATCACCTGCCGCATAACATCCCGGCATGTTGGTTGCCATATTACGGTCCGTGACAATATGTCCGCCGGACACATCAAGTCCGTGCAAAAGAACATCCGCGGAAACCGACTGCTTTAACATAAAAACGCCATCGACCGCTATTGTACTTCCATCCTGCAGTTCCACGCATTCGACATAATCTGTTCCTTTAACAGCCTTCATCCGTGACTGTGCCATCACAAGATTATCCCGCTTCATGTCACTATTAAATAACGGAAAATAAACCACCTCGCCCGCAAGCGAACAGAGGTAATCAACTTCATCTTCCATATTGGAATTATCACACAGCACGGCAATTCTGCGGCCTTCGTACAGCCTTCCGTCGCAGGTGGCACAATAACTCACACCGCGGCCAAGCATCTTTCTTTCTCCGGGAAGTGCCCTGACTGTCTCGACCCCCGTCGCAATGATAACGGTTGAGGCCTCATATTGCTTCTGATCTGCCATTATGAGATAATAATTTTCCATCTTATAGATGCCGGTAATACGTTCATCGATAATTGGAATCTCAAGCTTAACCAATTGTTCACGAAACCGTTCATTCAGTTGTGGCCCGCTTATAGCATCGATTGCCGGATAATTCACTATCTGTTCGGAGCTCTCTATTTTAGCACTTAATTTACTGCTGCCAAATAACAGAAAAGACTTCCTCCGGATACGGGCATTGATTGCTGCCGATATTCCGGCCGGTCCCGTTCCGATTACAGCGATATCCGCTCTATCCATATCTTCTTCCTTTCTTAATGTATTCCCGACTTTACCGCTCGAAATTATTATAACACGCATTCCCCAAAATATCACTATCAATTTACGAAAAATTTCGCAAAATGACCGATAACACGCACATACTGATTCCTACCCCGCTTATAAGTCCGGCTCCGCAGATTATTAATAATTCATAAACGATCATGCGGCGAATTTTTGAGTGAGTCATACCCAGTTTATGCAATGTCTGAAACTCTTTTCGTCTGACATAAGATTCATTGTAAACTATCATGATTACATTCAATACAAGTAATACGCACCCCATGATGCATACGATTGCGTAAACCAGTATAGTCTTATGCCTATGCACGCTTACCGCCTCGTATAAATCATGCTGGTTTTCAATTTTAATGTAATCCGTCCCCGCAACAATCTGCGTTATATCCGAAAACTGCCTGCCCGTAAGGCTGTCTATGTAAAAATCACTTACATAATCATCATACAAAAAATAATTACGGAAATCTTTCATCGGAACTATAAGGCATACTTCCGTCCGGCTGTCATCATCCATGTCCAATAACGGTTCCTCTATCGCTCCCACAACTGTTCCCGTGTATATTTTCCGTTCCCCCGGATTGGTACTATCCGGCCCGTTGATGACAGGTGATGTACATTTAATGACCTCACCTGTCATAACATTAAGGTCATATGCTTTCTTATTATCCTTATTAAATATTTGGGAGCAGACGATAACTTCACCTTCTGCCGGCACACGGATATTAAGGTTATTTTCTGAGATTAATCTTCTGAACATCTCATCCGTATAACCATAAACTACTGCCGTTGTCAATATGGTCTTTCTCGGATCGTTAAGCCCTGCTGAATTTGCATTTTCCTCTATGTATTTTTTGTAATTATCCGTAAGCCACGACTTATTCAGTTTAAACTCTTCTATCTCCTGTCCGGCATCATAGTAAACATCTATTGAATTCTTCCTGCAATAATCTATGACCGCATTGTATATTTTCTTTATATTCTCCGGCTGGTTCAATTCTGTAGCTTTATAATAATCTTTAACAGTAAAATGATAGTCATATTTAAGATTATTTAAATTGTACTTTGTTTGCGGCAAAATCATGTATCCCGATATGCTTACGATCATTACCGAAACACAAATCATTAATGCTACTGCCGCTTTACGCCATTTATAGAATGATAAATTTCTTATTGCAAGATCAAACAAGTCTCCTTTTTTCTTAAAAATGCTGTTACGTTTCTTTCTGTTGACGCTTTGCATATAACTTAAGCCGGTAACATTCTTTAATTCGCACGGCGATAATCCGGCAATAATATTTGTTTTATGTCTAAGTGCTGCATATGTCAGAACCATTATTGTTACCAGCAATATACCTATTACCGCCCAAGACCTGAATATGTATTTCTGCCCCCAGAAATCCCCCAGCGCATGTATTTTTCCGTTAATAATATATACGCCGCCATATCCTATAAGTGTTCCCGTTACCGAGCTTATGAGTACACACGACAATATTCTGTTCAGCATCGCCCTGCGGACCCGGGCAGGGCCGGCTCCGATGGCGCGGAGTATATATGCCGATTTATTCCAATACGAAAATAATATATCCGCCACCGCATTGAATGTTGTGACTGAATATATCACCAATACAATCGCCAGTCCTCCGTATAATGGATTTTGGAAAATTTTATTAATTCCCGCGTTGTCAAGAGCCTCCACGGCCTTAATCAATTCAGTATTATATGAAAATCCCTGTGCATTTGATTCCATGCACATATCCGGCAGTTCTCCCCATATCAAATCTATATCATTACACTCTAAGTATATGTTATTTACTGTTGTATCAACAAGTTCCTGATTTTTTACCGGATCAATAACAATGACCGGGGCCGCGCTTTCCCCTTCTGCGCTTCCAAAGCTGCTCATATTATTTATATATCCGGTAACCTTCCAGGCCTCATCTTTTTCTCCATTATTAAAGATGACCTCATCGCCTATTGATATATTATTTTGCACTGCATACCATTTTTCTATCAGCATTTCACCGGCATTACCGGGATATACACCATCAGCCAATTTATACTCCGTATATTTCAAATCCGGCTCACTTATTCCATACATGACCGATGTCTTATCGTCCAACAGAGTAAAATATAAATCAACCACGCATTTTTTTATGTCTTTTTTATCAAATACATCTAAGTAATCATCTTCCACGCCATACACGGAAAAATAATACTCCCCATACGTATCCTCAGCCGTAATAACTTCTGTTATCCGGGAAATATCATGAAAACCAATACACCCGGAAAATATGATCATGGAAACACACCCTGTTACAACCAGCAATATTATATACTTGGCGGGGATTTTAAAACTCTTAGCAATCAACAATACGCCCATCCTTTATTTCAATTATTCTATCAGCCATCCCCGCAAGTTCCCGATTATGCGTAACATAAATCAATGTCATTTTGTTATGCTCAGACAATTCAAAAAGCGTTTCAAAAACATTTCTACTGTTACCGCTATCCAGATTACCGGTTGGTTCATCCGCAAACAGTACTTTGGGTTGTGTCGCCAGCGCCCTTGCTATGCCGACTCTCTGCTGCTGTCCTCCCGATAGTTGATGAGGCATCGATCGTGCATCACATTCCGGCAGAAGTTTTTCTATATATGTGCTTATTCTCTCATTATTGACTTTTTCCCCGCTTAAAATAACCGGAAGGCAGATATTATCCCATATATTCAGCGTTGGCATGAGCATATAATCCTGAAATATAAAGCCAAATTCGGTAAGTCTGATTCGGGCAGTTTCATCTTCGCCAAGCCCTTCCAGGTGTTTATCATCAAATAAAACACTTCCTGATGTCGGTCTGTCGAGCGTACTCATAATATTAAGCAATGTACTTTTGCCAGCACCTGACGGACCGGTTATTGCCACTTTTTCACCCGGATTAATTTTTATATCAATGTTTTTAAGTGCCTCATATGAAGTTTCACCATTAAGGTATTTTTTACTTACATTTTCTAATGCTATCATTATTTTTACTTCCTGTCATTAATTTACTCGCCTATTGTATTTGATTTATAATTTTCAAAATAACTGATTCCCGATTCGACGTTTCTATGTTCAAACTCAATATCAAAATCCTCTCCCGAAACCTCCGTTTTGGTTATTTTACCGTTTTGATGTTTAACATATATCGTTATAACGACACTTTTAAGTTTCGCTTTTAATTCTTCTTCAGAACCCGGCAGCATTGCCCCGGTGATATACGGTTCAAACTGTCCACAATGTTCAGTACACTCCGGAGCATTAAAAGGCGTTGTTTCATTTGAATCATACCAGAAAAGCTGCTGCCAATAGGACTCATCAATATTCATGGTGCAATTTACGGTACAGTTATTATATTTTACTTTCTTATTATACACATCCATACAGAAAAAAGCCCTGAAAGAGTTACCGTAGTTCTTATCTTCAAACTGGACCTGGCTGTAATCCCTCACCGGAATGCTTGTAGGATGCTTATTCCAAAACCCATCTTCCTTTAACATATTAGCTTCCTGCAAAGATATATTTAAATTATCCTCTACAATAACATTGATTTTAACAGGCACAAATTCAACGTCATTTCCTGTATATTCGCATATAAAAAAAGCAACGCATGCAGCAAAAAAAACTGCCGGGATAATTATTCTTAATTTATTCATAGACTCACCCTCTCTAACTTTCTCTTATAATACATAACACAATCCTCAATTAAATGTTTTGTTAATCAGAATCCACCGTTCTGATATGCCCGTTTGCATAAACTAATCATATTTTATCATCTCATTATCAAAATTTCAACCGGTTCCTGATTGTTGGGTAAAATCCATAAAACAAAAAAAGCCTCAAACCAGCGAAAAGCATAGCTTGCGACTTTCGAGTGCGCCTTCAGGGGTTCGAACCCTGGACACCCTGATTAAGAGTCAGGTGCTCTACCAACTGAGCTAAAGGCGCGTATTTAATTGTTGTCTCTCGTCGAGCACGTTTGTTATGATAACAGACTTGTCAGTGTTTGTCAACCACTTTTTCACCATTTATTCATAATTTTTTTATATATTTTTTACCGATATGGACGTCACTATGATATACTGACTTTTGGAGGTGCACAATGGGATTTACTGAATTAAGAAATAACCTTATAGATATAATCCGCGAAGAGCAGGCCAAGCTTGGTTTCCGCGAGGAGAGAATACGTCTTTACTATCCGTTATCGTCACTCAACCATCTGCTTGAAGCACATGATGACGCCGACGCGATGAACGCACGGCTTGCCGCGATGCCCGCCGAGATAACGGACACTCTGGGAGATGTGGTTGTCACACACAAGGGCGACCGCTTCTGCTTCAATATACCGGAGAAAGGCAGCGTGTATGTACACGAAAATACACCGGATAATGATTTTATCAAGGCATTGGTTGATCTTCTGGCCGGACACGGCACCACGCTCGATGATGTTCTGGCACTGTTCATGTCATATTCGCCGGACATTATCTGCGAACCGGTCGATAACGGGGAATTTGATGTTCTGTACCGGTTCCCGGAAAATTTTGGTGACCCTTATTTCTATTGTTTCAAGGATGAGGGATGTCATATCATATATCACAGATTCCTGCCGGCGGATTATTACGATTTTGATTTCTGATAAAATAACGGAGGCTCAGCATTTACAGCTGCCTCCGTTTAATATTTTCTTAACTTCCGTGAACGCCCTTTTGAATTTCAACAGGTAGCAGTTCACTTTTACATATTTAAGTGTACCCAGATATATTCTGTCTTTGATACAGCACTTCATACCCCATCCCCCCTCTGTTATTACCTTTCGGCGATTAATTTGTTGATCGGCGTTCCCATTTGTGAGAATCTGATTTCATACTCAGTCATAACATTGCCCTCGTTCATGGCGTCGTTATGCAGATCATATGTAACGGCCGTCAGCTTCCAGCCGGCTTCCTCAACCTCTTCCACGGAAAAATCAAACAATGCTCTGTTATCCGTCTTGAACTCAACACGTCCGTCCGCAGCCAGAATATTATTGTATCTGGCAAAAAACTGTCTCGATGTAAGTCTGCGCTTTGCATGGCGGTCCTTCGGCCATGGGTCTGAGAAATTAAGATAAATCCGGTCTATCTCACCGTTTGCAAATATTTCTTCGATATGTTCCGCATCCATCCTGATAAAAACCACATTCGGAAGTTCAAGTTCATTCTGTTTCTCAAGCGCACGCACAAGCACGCTTGAGTACTTCTCTATTCCTATATAATTAATGTCCGGATTCTGTGTGGCAAGTGTCATAAGAAACTTACCCTTTCCGGTTCCAATTTCCAGTCTAATCGGATTATTATTGCCGAAAAATTCATTCCAGCGGCCCTTATACTGTTCCGGTTCATTGACAGTGTATTTACTGTCGATCATCGCTTCCCTTGCGCCGCGTACATTTCTGAGTCTCATGTATTCCTCTCCTGTTTCTTTTGATAATATCAATATTATAAACCTTGCATTTATTTTGTGCAAAGGATATTATATAGACATAATGCTATTAAAGGATTGTATATGAAAATAAAAAAGCTTTCAATACTTATTTTATCTATAATATTTATTATATGCCACCCGGCGGAAACTGTTAATGTATCGGCCGATGATTCATCTGCCCTGGGGCTTCCGGAATTTCCGAAAATAAGTTCCGATTACGTCGTTCTTATGGACGCCGACAGCGGGGAAATTCTATATTCCTCCAATGCCGATACACAATGTTACCCGGCCAGTACGACCAAGCTTCTCACCGCACTTCTGACTGTTGAGAACTGTTCGCTTACCGATACCGTAACCTTTTCGCAGGCAGCTGTGGACAGCATTGATTACGGAGATGCCAACGCATCGATTTCACCGGGAGAAGAGCTTACCATCGAGCAGGCACTCTATTGTCTGATACTGCGCTCTGCGAACGAAGTCGCCTATGGTCTGGCCGAGCATGTCGGACAGACAGTATCTTCTTTTGCATCAATGATGAACAGCCGCACGGAAGAACTCGGTGCCACGCATACGCATTTTACGAATCCTAGCGGTCTTTCCGACCAGTTCCATTACACAACGCCTTATGATATGGCACTTATTGCGCAGGCATGTTTTAATAACAAAACCCTTATGAAAATAGTTTCACATTCAGGTGTATACACAATCGGTCCTACCAACAAAAGCAATTTTACCCGCTATTACAGACATCGTTATCAGATGCTTCCGGGCGGCGATTATGCATACAAATATTCCCTTGGCGGCAAGACGGGTTACACTGATGCTGCCGGCAACTGCCTTGTATCTTTTGCACAGAAAGATGACTTAAGGTTAATCTGCGTGATTATGAAATCTACCGATGCCGGACGTTACAAAGACACAACCGCCCTTTTTGACTACTATTTTAATAATTATCATAAAGTATATCTTGATAATTCCGCATCATCCCTTTCGACGGGACAGGTTGACATTCTTAATATAACCGGCCGTGTATCATCATCCTCGGATATATCAATCGGTTTTGCCGATGACACTTACCTTCTGGTTCCCACCAGCGTTAAGCTCTCCGAACTTACCGGAATCGTGACTTACTCCGATAATCCGGCTTATGCCGGCAAGGATGGCGGTTTTGCATGCATAACCTATTATTACGGTAACACCAATGTCGGCAATGCCACTATTATGATCAATTACACCGGCAACAATAAAAACACCGGTCTTGACGGTGTTCCTCATGCTTCTTACAGCACATACAACCCGTCGAAAGACACGGTGTTCCATATCAATATTCCTATTGTGGCCGGCATCATACTCGGTGTCGGATTAATCACAGCCGGAATAATATTTATATTGCGCAACTTCAGACGCCGCAGAAGCCATTACGGATCACGTCGTCTCAGATTCTGATTCCGCAGCTTCTTTAAGCCGGCGCTCCATCTCGCGATGGCGGCGCTCACGCCTTTTCTCGCGGTTGATAATCTGTCTGTCACGTATCTGTACAGCGCCTTCTTCATCCGTCAGTTTAAGAATCTTAATTCCATACCAGAGGTTATCATGTGTCATACGGACTTTAACCTTACCCTTAACATAACCATGCTGCTCGCAGAAACCTACGCCACAGTACATCCTCTGATTGCCGATGGAATACCATTTGATCACCCTCTTGACATTACGTCCGCATACGCAGCAATGCATTGAACGGACCCTGCTGTCCTTCATAATCATTTCCCTCTCCGGAAATCCTCTCGAAATATATTTTGTGTAAGTTCCGTAATTGAAGAAAAATTCTTCCTCTTTATTATCCGGAATGCAATAAGTATCCACGGATGTATACCGCTTAACGCGTTCAAAATCGATTACTTCAAACACCCTCGCCGTATATATCGCATCATACACTGCCGTGTGAAACGGTATCTCTTTATTAATCTTCTGCTCATCAATCGCCGTCTCAAGCGAAACTCTGGTCTTGCCATCCGAAAAGCACAGACTGTACAGCTTCTGAATATCATAAAATACAAGTGGTTTCTCAAACTTATGATCCACTCCAAAATATTTACAATTATTCTGAAGTTCGGCCAGGTCCATCGAACCCCATGTCCCGAACATGTAATCGCCGTCACTGCCGCACCAGTCAAAAAAACGCGTGGCCGCCTCATTAAACTTATCGCTCTTATCAAGTTCGCTGATAGTAAGCTTAGTCATGTCCTTTGTAATCTTATGGAGTGCACGGTACACTGTCGGAGATACGAACTCATGGAACTCACTCACATACTGCCTGTTGTCATCAACTTTAACCGCTCCGATTTCAATTATCTCGAACTTAAGATCTTTATTTTCATTTTTTTTGCCGCTCGGACACTGGTTCCATTCCAGGTCCAGAATAATATAATTCATAAAAAAATCCTCGTTATTATCATTATAACGTGTATGCGGCAGAATGTCGATGTTTTTTTGGATTGAATTCCTGTTGTAGAGCATTCCTCCCCGATTTTATTTGATATATTTTCTGATTGTAGGTATAAGCTTACTCATATCTACCGGCTTCGCTATGTGGTCGTTCATTCCCACGCTCAATGCCTTTTCCCTGTCCTCAGCAAATGCGTTGGCCGTCATCGCAACAATCGGTATTGAAGCCTTTGCTTTGTCGTCCATCCGCCTTATATTAATCGTCGCATTATATCCGTCAAGAACCGGCATCTGGATATCCATAAGAATTATCGAATAATACCCTGCCGGCCTGTCTTTGAGCATTTCCACACAGTCAACCCCGTTAGCGGCACGTTCTACCATAAATCCCACTTCCGAAAGGAGTGTAACAGCAATCTCTGCATTCAGGTCGTTATCTTCCGCCAATAAAATTCTTATCCCCTTTAAATCCTCAAGATTACCTATATTTTCATCCGTCTTCGGCTGTGTATCTTCCTGTGTCGCTATCCTGCACGGTATTCTCACCCTAAAGGTCGTCCCCTCACCAACCTTACTCTGAAGATCTATCGTACCGTCCATCATATCAACCAGTTTCTTAACAATTCCCATTCCAAGTCCGGTGCCCGCTATTCCGCTTGCTGTTGAGGAACGTTCTCTGGTAAATGACTCATAAATGTGTTTCTGGAATTCACGGGTCATTCCTATTCCGTTATCGCTTACCGTCAGTTCCTGTATACACCATCCTTCTCTCTCATCCTCTTCCTGGCTTATAGCACAATGAATCCATCCTCCATCATTAGTATACTTGATGGAATTGCTCATGAGATTGAGGATTATCTCTGTAATGCGTACCGTATCCATATATATATACGGGTAAATTATCTCCTTCGAAACGGTAAGCTGCTGCTTCTTCTTATCGATTTCGGCCTGTATCATAACCTTGCATTCATCTATTATGCTTCCGGCTGCAACCGGAGTTTCCTCTATTGTAACCTTGCCGGATTCAATCCTTGATAGTTCAAGCACATTATCTATAATAGAGAGCATTTTATTACCGCTTATCCGGATTTTCTGAAGATATTCTTTGACTTTATCTGATACACCGGCTTCCTGCTCCGCCAGCTGCGTAAACCCCAGTATTGCATTCATCGGTGTCCTGATATCATGGCTCATATTAAATAAAAAAGCTGATTTTGCCGCATTGGCCGCATCTGCTGCACTGACAGCTTTCTCCAGTTCTTCCCGCTGCTGGATCTTGATATACTTCTGTTTTCTTAAGTATATATGTACGATATTTGCCAATATTGCAAAAACAACTATCGCAATTATGGAAATCATAAATGCCCTATGATTATCTGCTTCCATACAAGCATATGTGCTTTCCATATCCATTTCCATACATAATGCCCCGATAATATCCCCTGTTCCATCCGATGCTTCTACCGGATAGCATGCCGTAAAAATATGGCCCCATGTCGTGTCCACTATCTTATTGGAATAAACAACTTTACCGGAAAGAGCCTGTTCTATATATGTCACCATCTCTTTCTCAATTAATGTTCCCGGATACGCATAATCATCCGCATCCGAATCCAGTCCATCCACAAGGTAAATCAGCTTTCCGTCATCTGTTTTTTTGGCAGTATACAGATATCTCGTTGAATTCAATGCGCGCAGTTCATTAAGCTGCTTCTGCAGCTTCTTATAACACGGCAGACCGATATCGTCAACTGATGATATTGAATCAAAATCTTCCCTGACAAATTTATCCGACATATGCTTATGTATTGCATCAGCGCACTGTTTGTTTCTTGCAACAGACTCATCAAGTGCCGAACTATTATAGTTCCTCTGCAGAATGAACGTATATCCAAGAACCAAAAGTGCAATCACTAACATTCCGATAATTGTCTGGAATATAACGCCGGTATGTATTTTTTTCAAATTATATGTCCTCCTGATTTCTTGCTCCCCACATCCCCGCAGCATATGTATATCATAGTCCATCGTCTTTACATATGCAACAACATATTACATCAGTATGAATCACATAATAGCACAGCAGCGTCATACCCCTCTACTTTTCCGTCAAATACGCTCTCTCCAAGCAAATTGTATTGTCCGGCATACTCATTGAATTCCTTCGTATCATTACTGCAATTAAAAATCAGAGCTATTGTCTCCTCGGTATTTTTCCTGATTAATACAATCGTTCCGTCTTCGTCCCTTGTGATTGTCTCAGCCAATTCGCCTTCTACAATGCATGCGTGTGTTCTCCGGACTTGTATTAACCGTTTATACCATTCAAGCATCTCATTATCCCTGTATTCTTCATCCCAATACATACCACGTCTGCAATCCGGATCGTTTGCTCCCGGCATTGCTAACTCATCTCCATAATAAATCATAGGCATTCCGGGCATCAATAACTGGAAGGCTGCTGCCAGATGCTGTTTTTGCTTATTATTGCACAGATGTAAAAATCTTGCCGTATCATGGCTGTCAATCAGATTCCACATAAGCGGATAACATTTTTTGTTTAAACGTCCCTTCATATACCCGAGGTTCTGTATAAAACGGCTGACACCGATTTTCTCATCTGCAAGCAGATCTATCAGATTCAGATAGAACGGATAATTCATAACCGTATCCCATTCATCTCCCTCAAGGAAATCTCCCGCATAATGCCAGATTTCTCCGATTATCAGCGCATCTTTCTTCACTGCCTTAACTGCTCTTCTGAAATGTTTCCAGAAATAATGGCTGATTTCATCTCCTACATCCATTCTCCATCCATCAATATCGCATTCTTTGAGCCAATAGCATGCAACATCTGTAACATATTTTTCAACCTCAGGGTTTTTAAGATTAAGCTTCGGCATTCCGCCATAATAGCCAAAACATTTGAAATTAGGTGCCTGTCCGGGTTCAGTATCAAGCGGGAATTTATCAATAAAATACCAGTCCAGATATTTGGACTTTTCTTTATTTTCAAGGATGTCCTTAAATGCAAAAAAATCTCTTCCTGTGTGGTTAAACACTGCGTCCAGAACTACTTTCATTCCATATTGATGTGCTTTTTGCACCAATTCCCTGAGATCTTCTGCTGTTCCGAATGAAGGATCTATTTGGTAATAATCAATGGTGTCATATTTATGGCTCGAATCCGATTTAAAAATAGGTGTCATATATATAACATCAATTCCCAGATCCCGGATATAATCCAGATGGTCAATAATTCCTCTGATGTCACCGTGAAGATTGTCCGTAAATGTAATTGGTGCTTTATACCATAATTCCTTATCCACCGGCTGTGATGCAGCATAACGTGACGGGAAAATCTGATACACGACCTTATTTGCTGCCCACTCAGGCACTTCAAACATCTCTTCCTCTCTAAGATTCTGCGGACAGTCAAACATTCTGTCTATGTTTGTAATGCATTCTTTACTGAACTCATAGTTTCCGTAATATGCTTTTTCCCCATGCATGTCTGTAAATTCAAAAAAATAGCGGAGACATATCATATCCATCCGGATCTGTGCCTCATAATAATCATGAAACTGCGAAGACGCAATTTTCTTCATCGGAACCGTCTTTCGTGTATCCTTCAATTCTATTGATATATACTTGTCCACATAGTGAAGGATTATCTCTTTTATGTCATCTTTTTTTACCTGTATGCGTATCACAAACAAACCCTTATCAATCGCATAACAGAATCTTTTGTCCATATCATGAAGAATTGCTGAATATTCCATATATATCTTCCTTTACATATTCCTTTTTCTTATATTTTAACTCTCTTTTCCAGACAATTCTATCATTATATCCATGATAATTTTAACTTTTTCTACTGTTATCGTTTATTATCTAATCTGTCAGCAATCTGTCTAAAAGCATCTGCCTGTGGTTTATAAACATCTCCGTTACCTGATAACTCTCTGTTTCTTCATATTCGCATAAATGTATGCTTCCACTATCAAAACAATAGATATCTGCATCCGGTATTCCTAACAAAATCGGCGAATGCGTAACTACAATAAACTGCGCTCCCTCTTTTGCACAGTTATATATTTGCATCAATAACGTAAGCTGTCTCTGCGGTGATAATGCAGCTTCCGGCTCGTCAAAAAGATACAGACCGTTTGGATACAGATTATTCTGTGCTAATGCCAGAAAACTCTCTCCATGTGATTTTTTATGATACCCGGCGGAAGGGTGTGCAAAATCTGCATATTCTTCTTCCTTCGTTGCAACATTATAAAAACTTTCCGCTCTAAGAAAATATCCCCATTTTTCCTTCCGATAACCCTTGACAATTCTTATTGCATCACACAACTCTGAATGTGTATCACGCGTAGAAAAAGCATAATTCTTTGTTCCACCCTCAGGATTAAAACCATGTGCTACAGCAAGTGCTTCCAACAAGGTTGATTTACCACTACCATTTTCTCCGACAAAAAATGTGATTGGCTTATTGAAATTAAGTTTTTCAATTCCCTTAAAAGCCTCAATTTCTTTTAAATAACTATCGTTATCAATTCTATTCCAATCGAATATTACTCCTTGTATGAATTGTTCATTCATCCTCTTTCATCCTTTCCTAAATTGATATATCTACTCCAGCAGCAGCCAATCGGCTATGTCGTGAATCTCTATTCCTTCATAGGTATATTTCGGATGCCTGGTTCGGGCAATAATCATTTTGGGATAAGCATCTCGTATCTGAAGAAGCGGAGAACATTCTCTTTCAAATGTTTCCTGTCCGGAAATGTTGTCGCTTACCTGAATATAAATCTTCTCGCTGCCTCTCTGGACAACAAAATCAATTTCCTTTTGATAGAGTTTTCCGACATAAACATCGTATCCACGGCGAAGAAGTTCGATGCAGACGATGTTTTCATATATTCTGCCATAGTCTATATTTCTGATTCCCAGCATTGCATATCTGATGCCGCTATCACATAAGTAAAATTTCTCAGAGCTTTCAAGATATTTTTTACCACGGATGTCGTATCTTCTAATATCATAGAATACAAAAGCATTACACAGATACTTAATGTACTTGCCAATGGTTACATGATTGGTTGGGATCTCATTCGATGTCAGAAGCTGACTGACTTTATTAGGAGAAGTCAGGTTGCTGATATTATCCATAAGGAACTCGCTCAGGCGTTGTAAAACCAAAGTGTCCGGCAAAGCATACTTCTGCACCAGATCTCTTGTGACAATTGTTTCATAGACCTCTTTGATATAATTTGTTCTGTCTTTTTCGGTTCTGTAAGCGTATGAGCCTGCTAACCCGCCCTTAATGGAGTACTCATCAAAGAGCTTGTCTTTATCACTAACATCATCATAATACTGGCAATACTCCCTGAAACTGAAAGGAAACACATGAATTTCAATATATCGTCCGGTAAACAGAGTTGCCAGGTCCGCGCTCAACAGAAATGCATTGGATCCTGTTACATAAATGTCGTATTTTCCCTTAGAGTACAGGCTGTTGATTGCCAGCTCAAACCTTGGACACATCTGCACTTCATCTACAAACAGGTAGTTTATCTTACCTTCCTGATAGTGTTCTTCCACATAGGCATGTAATGTATGGTATTCCTTGATTTCTTCATACGCTAAATCCATGAAATCAATAAAGATAATATTGATGTTTTCAAAATTATTTTTCAAATATTCAATATACGCTTGCATCAATTTGGACTTACCGGATCTACGAATACCCGTTATGATCTTAATGTCAGGAGTTCCTTTCAGTTCAATGATTCTATCGAGATAGTTTGCTCTCGTTATTGTTTTCATACGGTTACCCACTTTCAAAAATTAAATATTTTTCATTTTATGAAACCACTTCGCTGTAATTATTATACCGTCCGCTGATAGTATATGCAAGACTTCGCTTTCAAAAACACAAATTTTTTTATTTTTCGAAAGCGGCAGCTGTATAAAGATATGCAAAATTATATCTTGATGGAACGATGCAAATATGGGTGGATGCAGAGGACACTCTTTATTTATAATGTTAAATAATCCCCAAAAATTCTAAAATTTTTCGGGG